>Ga0265303_10000686_pt1 | contig 19636 bp, 22 predicted proteins | sample Helome_2_FD_192494 | JGI IMG/M metagenome (GOLD analysis project Ga0265303, IMG submission 192494) | Marine sediment microbial communities from subtidal zone of North Sea - Hel_20160317 (Illumina Assembly) | ecosystem: Environmental > Aquatic > Marine > Subtidal zone > Sediment ... | reverse complement strand
TTGCCCTCGCAACGGGCGCCCTGCGCGAACTGCTCGCGGATAATCCTGAATCGGTGGTTATTATCGATGAGGCCTATGTCGATTATGGCGCCGAATCAGCAATCACGTTAATTCCTGAGTTCCCCAATCTACTCGTGGTACAGACCTTTTCCAAATCGCGCGGCCTCGCAGGACTCAGGCTGGGGTGCGCACTCGGTCAGGATCATCTGATTGAAGCGCTGCAGCGAGTGAAAAACTCTTTTAATTCCTATCCGATAGACAGTATCACCAGTACCATCGCGCTAGCCTCAATCGCCGACGAAGAGTACTTCCAGCAACGTCGCAAACAGGTGATGACGAGCCGCGACCGTTTAAGCTCGGTACTACAACAGTTGGGATTCGAAGTGTTTCCATCGAGCAGTAACTTCGTCTTCGTGCGCCATGCCGACGCCGCCGCCGAAACGCTCTATCGTGAACTGAAATCTGCCGGTATCCTGGTGCGCTACTTCAACAAGGCACGCATCGACAACTGCCTGCGTATCTCGATCGGCAACGACCCCGAATGCGATGCGCTGATCGCCGCCCTACATAAAATCCTTGCTTAAGCCCGCTAGCCTAATCACTGCAGGAATCACTGAAACCGCATTGGAAAAATGTCGAGGCGTGGTGCCTTGAGCGCCATACGCTGCCACAGTTTAGCGTAGCTTTCCCCGCTTTCGGGATGCAGGTCGTGGGGAGCAATATCCTGTAGCGGCTTCAACACGAAGGCGTTTTCCAGGATTTCGGGGCGCGGAATCCGAATGCCCGGCACATCGACAATCAAATCATCGTAAGTCAGGATATCCAGATCGATAGGACGACTGGCAAATTTGGGCAGGCTACGGTCGCGTCCCAGCTGATCTTCGATAGCTCTGAAAATCGCGACCACTGCCTCGACCTCGAGGCTGGTAGCGACACCAGCAACCAGGTTCAGAAAATCGCTGCCATCGAAACCCACCGCTTCCGAATCGTAAACCGGGGATAATTCAACTTCTCCGAACTGATCACGCAGGGCGGTCACGGCGAGGCGAATTTTTGCTTCACGGTCGACATTGCTGCCCAGGCTCACGTAGACGCGGGCACTCATGCCGGCCTGGCGCCACGTTCGATAATTACTCCAACCGACTTGGAGCCACGTACTGCGCCGGGTTTATGCAATGTCAATTTAATCCAGGGCACGGAAAACTCGTCCATGACAATGCTGCAAATTTTTTCTGCCAGCGCTTCAACCAGTTCGAATTCACTCTGTTGCACGAACTCGATCAGACGCTTGGCGACGGTTTTGTAGCTCAAGGCGTCGTCGATATTGTCACTTTTGGCAGCCTTGCTGATATCGGTCGCCATTTCGATATCAAGGCTGATAGTTTGCCTGATCTTACGCTCCCAGTCGTAAATTCCGATGACAGTTTCTATTTGCAGATCATGTATGAAAACAATGTCCATCAAGCTAATATCCGGTGTTGATTGGCAGGCTGCAATCTTAGCTGTAGAGGGCGCTAAAAGGAAACGCCAAATCCCTGAAAAACAGAAAGATTCCGGCTTTAAGCAGCTTGAATACTCGATATGCTTCTGGTAGAGTTCGCGCCCTTAAAACGATTCTCGTAATTCAACGGAGTTCCACCATGTCCCGGGTATGTCAAGTAACAGGTAAAAAACCTGTTAGCGGAAACAATGTGTCACATGCGAATAACAGGACGCGTCGCCGCTTCCTGCCTAACCTGCATACCCACAAATTCTGGGTCGAATCCGAGAACCGATGGGTTAAATTGCGTCTCTCCACCAAGGGCATGCGCATTATCGACAAAAACGGCATCGACGCGGTGATCGCTGACATGCTCAAGCGTGGCATCAAGTGCTAGGAGTAGCGTCATGAGAGATTTAATCAAACTGGTTTCAACTGCGGGCACCGGCCACTACTACACCACCGACAAGAACAAAAAGAACACCCCCGACAAGCTGGTGTTCAAGAAGTATGATCCGGTGGTACGCAAGCACGTCGAATATAAAGAATCCAAAATCAAGTAAGTCGGTCGGTCGACAACCTGATTAAAAAAACCGGCGCCAGCCGGTTTTTTTATAGTTGCAGGATTCCTCGCCTAACAAGCTTTCATATCGTAACCAGTAAGGTATGATTAGAGCGAAACAACCCCCAGGCAATCCATGACAGAGGCACTCGTTCAGGTTGAAAACCTGTCCCGTTTTTACCAGAATTACCGCGCGATAAGCCACCTTAGCTTTACTTTAAAAGCAGGCGAAGTGCTGGGATTCCTGGGCCCGAACGGTGCCGGCAAGTCGACCACGATGCAGGTGATCACCGGTAATCTGGCGCCGAGCGAGGGTGAAGTCAGCATCGCCGGCCACGATATCATCGAAGCACCCAGGGCGGCCAAGCAGCATCTCGGTTATCTACCCGAACAACCGCCAGTGTATCGCGATGCCGCTGTTGACGAGTATCTGCGCTACTGCGCGCGTTTGCACCGCATCCCGCGCGGTGGGGTTTCGGCATCGGTAGACAGGGTCAAACAACTGTGCGGTCTGGAAGATGTCGGCAGGCGCCTGATTGGCAACCTGTCAAAAGGCTATCAGCAGCGCGTCGGCATAGCCCAGGCGATCGTGCATGACCCGCAGGTAGTCATCCTGGACGAACCGACAGTTGGACTTGATCCGATCCAGATTCGAGAAATACGTACATTGATCCGTACCCTCGGCAGCCAGCACAGCGTGATCCTGTCTACGCATATACTCTCCGAGGTCCAGGCTACCTGCGACCGGGTGCAGATCATTCGTGCGGGTGAGCTGATTTACAGTGCTTCAACTGAATCGCTAAACCAGGGCCACGAAAGTTCCGTCAGGCTTGCGCTGCGCAAATCAGTTCCCCTCGACGCATTGTCTAGCGTGGCAGGCGTCGATCATGTCGATGCGCTTGATGCCGGTCGTTTTCGCGTGTTTTTTGCACCCGACACGAACGCGGATGCACTGGTCGCCACCGCGGTGCAACAGGAATGGGGGCTGTACGAATTGATTCCCGAGCAACAATCTCTCGAAGACCTGTTTATCGAATTGACTCATACCGAAGAGGCAGTTGCAGAATGATCTGGATCATTGCCAGGCGTGAGCTTGGCGCCATGTTTTACTCGCCGCTGGCCTGGATCCTGCTTGCCGTAATCCAGATAATCCTCGGTTACCTGTTCCTGACCAACCTGGATAATTTTTACCTCCTCCAGCCCCAACTGATGCAGTTCGAGAATACCCCCGGCGTGACCGATATCGTGATAACCCCGTTGATGCATGTGGCGGCGATCATCCTGCTGATGATCATGCCGCTACTGACGATGCGCTCGTTCGCGGAAGAAAAACGTAACCGCACCCTGAGTTTACTGGTATCGGCACCACTGAGCATGTCAGAAATCGTGCTGGGTAAGTTCCTCGGGCTAATGCTGTTTGTATTCATTCTGATCACAATGTTAATGCTAATGCCGTTGTCTTTGTACCTCGGCACCAGCCTGGATAGCGGTAAACTGCTGTCAATTTACCTTGGCATGCTGTTGCTGCTGGCTACTTTCACCGCAATCGGGCTTTACCTGTCAAGTCTGACCGAAAACCAGACAATCGCCGCGATTAGCACCTTTGGCGTATTGTTAATGCTGTGGATTATCGACTGGCTCGGAGGCTCGGTCAGTAACGGGCATTCGGTGCTTTCCTACCTTTCGCTACTGCAACACCACCAGTCGATGCTTGAAGGCGTCTTTAACAGCAGCGATATTGCCTACTACCTGCTGTTGATCGTGGGTTTCCTGGTATTGACGATTCGCCAACTCGATCGCGAGCGTCTGCTGTGAAGGTGGATTCAAGAGCACGCCTGCAGTTTCGGCTCCAGTCTGGAATATTTCTGTTGTTGTTTATCGCTCTGCTGACGGTGCTGGCGTGGCTTAGCAATCGCTATCCATACACGATCGATATGAGTGCCAATCAACGCAATAGCCTGTCACAGGAGTCGGCGCTGATGCTCGAAAGTATCGAGTACCCACTGCAAATCACCCTGTTCGTATCCCCGATAAACGATAGCAAGCCACTGCTGGAAGCCCTGTTCGAGCGCTACCGGCAATTGCAATCGAATATCAAATTCCAGAGCCTGAATCCGGATTTGCACCCGGATTTACTGCGCGTACACGATATTCGCTACGATGGCGAGGTGTTGCTGGAGTTCCAGGGACGCAGCGAAAAGCTTAACCAGATCAATGAGGCGAATGTCAGCAGCGCGATACAGCGTTTGCTGCGCCAGGGCGAGCGCTGGCTCGTATTCCTGGAAGGACATGGCGAGCGCCACCCCTATCGCGAGGCCAACCATGATTTCAGTCTGCTGGCGACACAATTAGCGAGCAAGGGCTATACCATCGAGAGCCTGAACCTGACGCAAGCCAGCAGTATTCCCGAAAATACCGACGTCCTGATCCTTGCCAGCCCCAAGGTGCCATTGCTACCCGGTGAAACCGAAATCTTGCGTGACTACATCGACCAGGGGGGTAGCCTGCTATGGCTTGCCGATCCTGAACAGGCGATCGACGGGCTGGATTTGCTGGCAGACCACCTCGCGATCGATTTTTTACCTGGCATCATCGTCGACCCCAACAGCCAGTTGATGGGGCTGGATCGGGTCGACTTCGCGCTGGTTGCGGAATATCCGCGTCACGCGATTACCCGAAACCTGGAGAGCATGTCATTGTTCCCGCAGGCGCAGGCGCTCGAGTATCACGGTGCCGAGGAATGGCAGCGACAGAATTTTCTACGCAGCGACTCGCGCAGCTGGAATGAAACCGGTGAACTGCGTGGCGAGATATTTAACGGCGATGACGATGACGAAATTCCGGGGCCGCTGAATATCGGCATGACCCTGGCACGCAGTCAACCCACTGCCGATGGCGCAGTAGTCGAACAACGCGTGGTTATCATCGGAGATGCCGATTTTCTGTCAAATCGCTACCTCGGCAATGGTAGCAACATCGAGATCGGGACTAACCTGATCAACTGGTTGAGCCACGATGATCGACTGATTGCTATCAGTCCCCGGCCGGCCCCGGATACCCGCCTGGAGCTGTCACAATATAGCCAATATGCCATAGCATTTACATTTCTACTGCTGTTACCGCTGGGTTTACTAATCAGCGGATTACGCATCTGGCTGCAACGCCGTAAACGCTGATGTTTTCGCGGCGCTGGATTATCAATTATGTACTGATCGTCCTGATCCTGATCTTGACCTATGTCGGTAACCGCTTCGGCGTAACCACCGGGTATCAACCGCAGCAACGCATCGTCAACCTCAAACCTGCGGATATCGAAACCGTGGCAATACAAACCGCCGATGCCTCGCTAAGCCTGCGACGGGATGCGCAGGGTTGGGTACTCGAAGCGCCGATTCGATGGTCGGCCAACAACATCAATATCGAGCGCTTGCTCAGCATCGTCAATAGCGAGACCGACTCACGCCTGCCGGCTGACGAAATCAATCTGGCCAGACTCGGACTGCAGTTTCCCGAAGCTGTGCTGACTATTAATGATACCCAGCTGCTCTTCGGTGCCACCAACAATATTGGCGAACGACGTTACATCATGATCGGTTCGACTGTTTTTCTGTTACCCGATATACACCTGCAGTTTTTTTCGCGGGGCCTGACCGACCTTGTCGATCGACGCCTGTTGCCGCGCAGAAACCGATTAGGCACACTAAAACTCTCCGGCTTCGAGATCAGTCGTGACGCCAATGATAGCTGGCAGGTGATCAATGCGGATGGCTTCGCTCAAGATCAGATTGTCCGCCTGGTGGATAACTGGCAGGATCTGGAGGCTGCGGCGATAAAGCCGTTTAATGACAACGCGACACCACGTCAAAAAATCGAGGTTTCACTGCAGGATGGCGGCAGGCTTGATTTTTTCGTAATGTCCATCGATCCCGAAATTGTCATCGCACACCCACAGATCGGATTGCAGTATCACTTTCGTGCCGATCTCTATTACCAGCTGATTTCACTGCGTGCAAATGAGACTCCCGGCTAGCCTGGCGCTGTTATTTCTCGTAGGCGAAGCATTGGCACAAGGTCCATTGCCAACCCTCGAAATCGGTGCCGGGGTAACCGCGTTTAGTCTGCCGGACTATCGCGGTTCAGCGAATTCGTCAACCTACGCACTGCCAGTTCCATATATCAAGTATCGCGGTGACCGTCTGCGTGTCGATGGTGGTGCCAGGGGCATTTTTTTCGAGTCCGAAGATGTGCTGCTTACCTTGAGTGCCGACCTCACGTTGCAGGCGGACGACGATAACCGCGAACGCGAGGGTATGGATGAACTCGATACAATTTTGGAGATCGGACCCGCGCTCAACTATCGCTTTTACCCGATGCAACACGGTGCCCTGTGGGCCGACCTGGCACTGCGTTTCGGTCACACGCTGAATAGCGATTTCGAAAATGTCGGCTATGTATTCGCCCCGAGACTATCATGGCGCAAACCGGCTACCCGGCTTGGTGAATCGAAAATGCGTCTCAGCATCGGCCCCTTATTTGCCAACCATCGCTACCATGACTATTTCTACGCGGTTGACGATGCCGATGCAACCACCACGCGGCCGGCCTACGACGCTGATGGGGGCTATAGCGGGCTGCGCAGCGAATTCACCTATAGCAAAGGAATCGGCCAGTATCGGTTGGGCGGATTTGTTCGCTATGACAATATGAATGGTGCCGTAATCGATGATAGCCCGCTGGTCTCGGATGACGAGACATGGACAGTTGGCATTGGGCTGGCCTGGGTTTTCTACCAGAGATAGAATGTCACGATGCCCGAACTACCCGAAGTTGAAACCACCCGTCGCGGTATCGAACGTCATGTCTGCAATCAACTGATAGAGAAAGTAATTATCCGTGAAACCCGGCTGCGCTGGCCGATCAGTGCAGAAGTATCGGGCCTGCAGGGGCGGCGGATACGCGAGGTATCGAGACGCGGCAAATATTTGCTCATGCATCTCGACCAGGGCAATCTGATCTGGCATCTGGGCATGTCGGGCAGTATGCGTATTCTACCGACAGGATCAGCCGCCGAAACCCATGAGCACGTCGAATTACAACTCAGCAATGGCCAGGCGTTAAAATTTCGCGACCCGCGACGTTTCGGCGCCCTGCTTTACTGCGAGCAGGATCCGTTGCAGCATCGACTGTTGCGACAACTGGGGCCGGAACCCCTCGGCGAGGCTTTCGACACCGATTACCTGCACACCTGTTGTCGCAAACGTAGCGCGGCGATAAAGATCGTATTGATGAACAGTCATATCGTCGTCGGGGTCGGCAACATTTACGCCAGCGAAGCCCTGTTCCTGGCTGGAATTCGCCCGACCCGAGCGGCGCGGCGCATTAGCAAACCACGCATTGCCAAACTGGTCGACGCCATACGCGATACCCTGGCGGCGGCGATCGGGCACGGTGGCACGACGCTGCAGGACTTTACCCAGGTTGACGGCAAACCGGGCTACTTCAGGCATGAGTTGCAGGTATATGGTAACAAGGGGCCCTGCAGGCTATGTGGCAAGACCATCAAACAGCTGGTGCAGGCACAGCGTTCGAGCTATTACTGCCCGCAATGCCAGTCATGACAGGCGAGCGTACTAACCTGCATCTACAAGTCGAACCCTGTGCCTCAACTATGCTGATGGCGAAAAACGTGGCCTGACCCTGAGTTTTGCGTAAAACAGTTATTCAGGACAAGGCAGGCCAGGAAGTGCCTCTAAACAGGCGCGCCAATCTGGAGGCATGGACATCGTGATGTTCTCGCCCTGATAGTGGGCTACCTCGGGGGAAAGTCTACGAAAGTGTAGCGCGGCAGGGACGCCGCGCTCCAAGCGATTCCATGGATGGACCAACCGGCGCATGCCAGTTGGGAGGGCTTTCGTGGGCTTTCCTCCGAGGTAGCTCAGGTTTCTCTCAGATCGTATTTGCACTATCATCGCAACAATTTAGTTTGCTGGAGAATGAGTATGAGCATTCACGCTATAGATTCAAACATGGATCCGGTCACCCAGGCCAAAATCGACCTGGCAGCATCGTTGCGCCTGGCGGTTTACGACGAACTCGAAGAAGGCATCGATAATCATTTCACGGTGACCGTTCCGGGATACGAAGATCGCTACCTGGTGCTGCCTTTTGGCATGCACTGGTCTGAAGCTCGGGCCAGCGATATGCTCATCTTCAACGAGGCCGGCGAAACCCTCGAAGGCGATGGTATCGTCGAGCTTTCCGCACAGTGCATCCATGCGCCCATTCATCGCATCAGCGGCCGACGCGTGGTTTTCCATACGCATCAGAACTGGGCGCTGGCGCTCAACATGCTGGAAGACAATCGACTGCTTCCGGCCTGCCAGACTTCGGCATTCTTTGCCGGCAGAATCGCCTATGACGATCACTACTCCGGGACCGCAGATTCACTCGAAGAAGGTGAACGCCTGGCGGAACTGATGGGCGATAAGCAGGTTGTGTTTCTGAGAAACCACGGTGTTCTGGTAGCGGTTGATTCGATCGCCAGGGCCTATCGGATGCTGTATCTGCTCGAGCGGGTATGTCGTGCGCAGATCCGCGCGATGAGCACCGGACAGAAATTGCTGCCGATTTCGCAACAGGTGATCGATCAGGTCCAGTCTCCCGACGAACACGATCGTCACAAGGGCAAACGTGATGATTTGTACTTCAACGCGATGAAACGCGTGCTCGATCGGGAAATGCCCGGCTACGCCGAGTGAACCGGTTCTAATCGCCAGCGACTATCGCCTGCCCCTCGCCCCGGGGATCGGAAGCAGCATCGAGCTTACCCGATTTGTTATCGATGATAATCGAATGCATATTACCGGTACGCCACGGGTACACTTTGAATTCATGGCCTTTTTGCATCAAGGTTTCGATAGTCGCAGCAGGAAAAGCATCTTCCTCATACCTGATGACATCCGGATCATACTGATGGTGAAATCTGCGCCGCGATACTATGGCCTCGGCATTGCCACCATCGAGAAACTCCAGAATGCCGAGCAGGTTCATCGTGATTATCCAGCTTCCGCCGGGAGTGCCGGTCACCAGTGTTCGATCCGGAGTATGCACAAAGGTCGGGGTCATGCTCGACAGCATGCGTTTGCCGGGTGCAATTGCGTTGGCTTCGGTGCCGAGTAATCCCCAGACGTTCGGCACCCCGGGGCTCGCCGAAAAGTCATCCATTTCATCGTTCAACAAAACCCCGGTACCGTCGGCGATAAGACCGGAACCAAACGGGTAGTTCACCGACAGGGTAGCGGCAACCAGGTTTCCGTCAGCGTCAACTACCGAGAAGTGGGTGGTGTCATTACCCCCTTCTGTGACCGCCACCCCGCGCAAATCGGCACTGGCCGTGGCTTTCCCCGGTGAATAATTCTTCAGCAGTTGCCGCGCATGCGCCACGCTGCTCAGTTTCTCCACGGGAACTTCGACATAGTCAATATCACCCATGTATTCGGCGCGATCGCGAAAGGCTCGTCGCATCGCCTCAACCAGTTGATGAATCGCTGCAACCGGCTCGGCCTGATCATGATCGAGCTGCTCGAGCATATTGAAGATGCTGTTAAGAACAATCCCTCCGGACGAAGGCAAACTGGCCGCAATGATATCCGCGTCGCCATAGCGGAAACGAGCGGGTTCGCGTTCTATCAACTCGTATTGCTGTAAGTCCTTTAGCGACCATATCCCGCCATGGGCATGCACGCTGGCAACCAGCTTTTGCGCCACCTCGCCCTCATAAAAACCGGCTTTACCCAGGCTGGCGATAGCTCGCAATGTTTTGGCCAGGTCGGTTTGTTTTACGATCGCTTTTTCTGCAGGCACTTCGCCATTAACCAGCAATACTGCGCTGGTCGAAGGGTAACGTTGCATTACCTCAAGTCGCCATTTCGCCACCGATCGATAATAGTCGTCGATTTCAAAACCATTTTGCGCATAACCAATGGCGTCTGCCATAGTCTGCTCCAGTGACAAACGACCATAGTTGCGCTGCAAATGTTCCAGCGCCGCCGGAATTCCGGGAATTCCGGCGGCGGTCGCGCCATTCAACGATAAATCCTTGTCGGCCTTGCCTGCGGCGTCCAGATACATATCGCGGTGAGCCGCCAACGGTGCGCGTTCCCGGGCATCCAGCATCACCTGCCGATTCGCAGTCTGTTGGTGCAGCAGATAGAAACCGCCACCACCGAGACCTGATGAATAGGGTTCCACTACAGCCAGTACCGAGGTTACTGCGACCGCGGCATCAAATGCATTACCGCCGGCTTCAAGCACATCGATCCCCGCCTGAGTTGCCAACGGACTCGCTGAAGCGACCGCATATTCCGCCGCCTGAAGTTGACCGGCAAATAAACAAAGACATAAAAAAGCCCCAATATGCTGAGGCCTGATAAATTTTCGGAATGTCGAATTCATTTTATTCTTCTCCGGTAAGATTTTTGTATTTCTCCAGCAGCTGTTCCTGTGTTTCGGGGTATTGTGGATTAAACGGAATGCAATCGACCGGGCAAACCTCTACACATTGCGAGGTTTCGAAATGCCCCACGCACTCGGTACAAAGCAACGGATCGATCTCGTAGAATTCCTCGCCCGGAGAAATCGCATCGTTCGGGCACTCCGGCTCGCAGACATCGCAATTGATGCATTCATCGGTAATCATCAGTGCCACGGCTTATCACTCCAGTTAAACATTTACTTGCAGGCCTTTAGCTTTGCGGTCAAACGACGCAGAATCTCAGGATGCAGAAACTCGGAAACATCCCCGTCGAGGCGTGCGATTTCACGTACCAGGCTAGATGACACAAACGCATAGTGTTGCGCCGCGGTCAGGAAAACAGTTTCTATTTCGGGCGCCAGGGAACGATTCATGCCCGCCAGTTGAACTTCATACTCGAAATCAGATATGGCGCGTAAACCCCGCACGATGACGTCTGCACCGTTATCTCGCGCAAAATGGATGAGCAATCCGGAAAAAGGCCTCACCGAAATAGCATCATTGTCGGCAAATACCGTCTCCAGCATATCCAGACGTTCGTCGATATTGAAAAAAGGCTCCTTGGCAAGACTGTCTGCGACGCCGATCACGACATGGTCGAACATCTTTAGTGCACGCTCGCAAATGTCGATATGACCGCGCGTTACCGGGTCGAAAGTACCAGGATAAATTGCAATACCTGTCATAGATTACCTCTGTGTTCCAGCGTCAGCCGGCGGGTGGAAAGTCGGCCGATTCTAACCACTTAGCTGCCATTCGGCTATAGCATAATTGACCTGGCCCGCGCTTTTCTGCTTCAACCATTGCAGGTTGGGGGATGGCAGGTCGAAGCTTTCGTGGCCCGGCCATTCAAAATATATTCGTGCACCCGATTGCAGGCAATGCTGTTCTTCCAGCAGTCTGAACACCTGCGCACGCAATTGTGGCTCAGCATAGGGAGGATCAATGAACACGATATCGAATTTTTGCCACAGCTGATCAATTGAATCCAGGGCGTCGCCGCGCAGGATTTCAATTGCGCTGGTTTCGAAGCGTTCGGCCTGAAGCTGCAGATTAGCACAGACCTGTGGGTGCTGTTCGAGCGCAACCAGTCGTGCCGCTCCCCTCGACATTGCCTCATATCCGAGCGCCCCACTACCGGCGAAACAATCAAGCACCGAGGCCTGCTGGCAATCCCGCGCCAGCCAGTTGAACAGGGTTTCGCGGACGCGGTCCGGGGTCGGCCGCAAACCCACGGCATCAACGACCGATAGTTTACGGCCACGCCATTTGCCACCAATGATTCTGACCTGAGGTTTCATTATGAGCTGCTTTACTCCAGCTTTATGCCGCTTAGAAGTGCACAGACGGAATCGCTTTCTGTTAGCATATTGTGCCTGAATTCTGATTCCCGGAAAAATGATGTTTGGATTTAAATCTGCCAGCAAGAATGATACGGAGAAGCCCGCCGGCCTGTTCGCATCGCTGCGCCAACGCCTGTCAAAAACGAGGCAAAACCTGTCTAGCGGGCTGGCCGACTTACTACTCGGCAAAAAACAGATTGACGATGAATTACTCGAGCAGCTGGAAGATCAATTACTGATGGCAGACGTTGGCATGCCGGCGACACAGAAAATTACCTCGCGCCTGGCCGAATCGCTACAACGCAGGCAACTGAAAGATAGTGAAAGCCTGATCGGTTCGCTCAAGCACATCATGTCGGAGATTCTCGCACCCTGTGCTACCCCGTTAAACGTCAACTCAGCTAACAAGCCTTTCGTGATACTCATGGTAGGCGTCAATGGCGCCGGTAAGACCACTACTGTCGGCAAGCTTGCCCAACAGTTTAAAAACCAGGGACTCAAGGTTATGCTGGCCGCCGGTGATACCTTTCGCGCAGCAGCGGTGGCGCAACTGCAAAGCTGGGGCGATCGACTAGATGTACCGGTGATCGCACAAGGCCAGGGAGCCGATTCGGCATCGGTAATATATGACGCCCTGCAATCCGCCCAGGCGCGCGGTATCGATGTACTGATAGCCGATACCGCCGGCCGCTTGCACACCCAGATGAGCCTGATGGATGAGCTGGAGAAAATTAAACGTGTCATGGGCAAGCTCGACCCCGATGCCCCGCAGGAAACCCTGTTGGTGCTAGATGCGGGTACCGGTCAGAACGCACTGGCGCAGGCCAGTAATTTTCGCGATACGGTTGGAATTTCCGGGATAATACTCACCAAGCTCGATGGCACCGCCAAGGGAGGAATGATCTTCAGTGTCGCCGAACAGTTACAGACACCTATCCGTTATATTGGCGTCGGTGAATCGATTGACGACCTGCGACCCTTTGACAATGAGGAATTTGTCGACGCCTTACTGGCCGATGTCTGACCTTGAAATCCTAGCATGATCGAATTTTACAATGTAACCAAACGCTACGAGGGTGGCTATGAGGCGCTGAGCAATATCTCGCTAAAACTCGGTGATGGCCAGATGGCATTTCTTACCGGCCATTCCGGCGCCGGCAAGAGCACGCTATTGAAAATAATCGCGCTGATCGAGAAGCCAACCCGTGGCCAGGCACTGTTAAACCGGATAAACCTCAATAACCTGGCACGTCACCGCATACCCTATATCCGCCGCAATATCGGCATTATTTTTCAGGATCATCAACTCCTGTTCGATCGATCGGTGTTCGACAATGTAGCCTTACCACTGCAGATCCAGGGTTATCGTCCACAGGAAATGGCCAAACGTACTCGCGCTGCACTCGACAAGGTAGGGTTACTGAGCAAGGAGAAATCACTACCAATCACCCTCTCGGGTGGAGAACAGCAACGCGTCGGGATTGCGCGTGCGGTGGTGCACAAACCAATGCTGCTGCTCGCCGACGAGCCTACCGGCAATCTCGATCCCGTGCTATCGCGTGAAATCATGGAGATATTTGTAGATTTCAATCAGGTCGGCGTTACCGTGCTGGTGGCAAGCCACGATCTCGCCCTGATCGAGGAACTGGACAAACCCCGCATCACCCTGAACAACGGCCAGTTGATTTTGAATGATCTCGCGGACATCGACCAGGAGGCCAACAATGGCTGGAAGTAACGTCCGACGCGATCGACCCGCGACCTCAAATCGCATATCAGCTTATCTGCTGCATCACCTGAAATCGCTACTTTTTAGCCTGGATAAGATTTACCAGGCTCCGACGACCACGATTATGACTGTCGCAGTCATCGGCATCACCTTGTCACTGCCCGGTGGGTTTTATCTATTTCTGAAGAATATCGATGCCGTAGCGGGCGATTTCCGTTCCAGCTCCCAGATCGGCCTCTATCTTGACCTGAGTATCGGTGAAAAACAGGCCCGCGCGCTTGAGAAGCAAATCGCAAAAATGGAAAACGTGACCTCCACCCAATTTATTTCGCGCGAATCATCACTCGAAGAATTTCGTCAAAACTCGGGGTTTGGCAAAAGCATTGATACGCTTAGCAGTAATCCACTACCCCATACGATTATTGTCGAACCCGTCGAAGCCGATACTTTCACGGTACGCAACCTGCTCAATAGCTTACAGGCCATGCCGGAGGTTGCAATCGCCAAACTGGACACCGAGTGGCTGGAACGACTTTACACGATCATTGAAATCGCCAAACGTTCGGTAATCATCATCACGATACTGTTCGCCTTTGCGGTCTTGCTGATCATCGGCAACACCATAAGACTCGATATTCAAAATCGTTACCAGGAAATAATCGTCACCAAGTTAATCGGCGCCACCGATGCATTTATTCGACGGCCGTTTCTCTATGGCGGCATCTGGTACGGTTTGTTGGGTGGCATCATTTCGTGGTTGATTGTCGAGATAGGATATCTCGCGATTGCGGGTCCACTGGAGCGCCTGAACCTGTTGTATCAGTCGGATATGGGGCTGATCACTTTTTCGTTTCACGACTTTATCATTCTTATCACATCTAGTACTCTACTTGGACTGGCCGGCTCCTGGATTGCAGTTGCGCGGCACCTGAATCAAATAGAACCAACCTGACCCGAGAACAAATGCCCGGTAAACGTCGCCTACTGCTGATTGATTCTTCGGATTCAGCTCGCACAATACTGTTCAAGGAAATTTCGAACCGTGCACCCGAACTCGACATAATTGCCTGCGGTACCGGTAAGGAAGCGATGACGGCGGTGAAAAGGTTTGAATTCGAGATCATCACCACCGGGATCTCGCTACCGGATACTGACGGTTACCAGTTAATCGAAATGATTCGGCAGACGCCAAGGAATAAAGATACCGCTATTTTCGTCGTTTCCGGCGATACCGATACCCGGGTTATGGGCGCCGGCATGGACGACACCGACGCGGTAACCGCCTATTTTGACAAGGCTGAGGGGCATAGATCGCTGGTCAACTTTATTCTCAATTTCCTCGGCAGCCACACCGAACTGCCGGTAAATGTTTTGTACGTGGATAAAAGTGCCACCTCTACTGCAATCACCACCGGGATACTGGATAAGAACGACATTAAATACACTCATTTTCGCGATGCCGGTGCAACCATCGAGTTTCTGAAACAGGACCTGGCGACTCATCCCGGCTGCAGTTTCGACGTAATGATTACCGATCTGACGCTAGACGGCAGCATGAATGGCTTTGAGTTGATCCAGTCCGTGCGTAACGAACTGAAGCTCGACTATCTCAGCCTGCCGGTATTATTGATGACCATAGAACCTGGAGAAGACGAACGCACTGATTTCACGGCAATTTTCGGTGCCGGTACGAATGATTTTATAACCAAACCGGTCGATGAAGATGATTTATTGTCAAGATTACAGACCCTGGTCAATATCAAGCGCCAAAGCGAAGCATTAAATCCCTGAAAATAATCACCAAATCTTAAGATCACTGATCCAGTGCTCCTGTTTCAACGTATAACATTAAGATTTTGCGTTAATATCCAAACGCTTAGCATGTATATTAATATTTGCTAATACACTTGAACTGTTTGGTATATTTATGCTCTAATACTTAGCACTCGACTAGCAAGAGTGCTAGATAAATCAAAATCGAGGTCAATTATGAGCACAGAACTGGTCACTGTTAACAACACGCTGCCCGCGTTAGTGGGTAGCTCCAATCTGGATGCCTATATTCAGGCAGCCCGATCCATACCCATATTAACGCCCGAAGAAGAGTATGCCCTGGCACAGGATCTGCAGGAGACCGGTAATATAGCATCGGCTCAAAAACTGGTACTGCCGCACCTGCGCTTTGTTATTAAAATTGCGAATAATTATGCTGGTTACGGGCTTTCAATCGCAGATCTGATTCAGGAAGGCAGCATTGGTTTGATGAAAGCAGTGAAACGTTTTCGTCCCGAAGTCGGGGTGCGTCTGGTTTCTTTCGCAGTGCACTGGATAAAAGCCGAGATTCACGAATACATTTTGAAAAACTGGCGCATCGTCAAGGTCGCTACCACCAAGTCACAGCGCAAACTGTTCTTCAAGTTACGCAGCCAGAAAACCCGTCTTGGCTGGTTCAAGTCGGAAGAGATCGATCATGTCGCCGAAACGCTGGGGGTAACCCGCGAGAATGTCATCGAGATGGAAAATCGACTTAACAATTATGATATTGGCTTCGACCCCAGCAGTGATGAAGATGACGACACGGCCTATCTTGCGCCTGCTAATTCGCTGACATCGAATACACTCTCACCTGAATTGCAACTCGAGGCGCAGGACACCGAGCAAAACAATTCGCATATGCTCAGCGAAGCATTGGAGAATCTCGATGACCGCAGCAAGGCGATCGTGACTCGTCGCTGGCTGAATGAACCCAAAGCGACACTGCATGAACTCGCTGATGAGTACGGCGTCTCCGCGGAACGAATCCGCCAGATTGAAAGTAATGCGTTCAAATCGATCAAGACTTCGTTTGTAGCCTGAGACAGTTCAGACCTTAAAATTAAAGCCCGGCATGCCGGGCTTTTTTTGTGCCTGTTGATTTTATAAAAAACACTATACTTGTTTCACTGTCTAGCTAACGCATTGATATATGACGGAAATCGATTCCGCAGAAGATGAGAATGACGAAAAGAGCCTGCTTGAAAAAAGAGTGAAGGCGCTTGAGGTAGACCTGCGCCAGAAGAAAGAGATTATTCTCGCCCAACACAACAAGCTCGAAGCGTTTTTCGATTCATCGATTGATGCCGTAGTGCAAATGGACTTTGATGGTTATATCACCGGCTGGAACCATCAGGCCGAGAAAGTTTTTGGCTGGAGTGCTGAAGAAATTCTCGATCAGACAATCGAACAGACTATCATCCCTGAACGCTATCGGGATGCCCACAAGAAGGGCATGAAAAGGTTTTTGGAAACCGGCAAAACCACGGTCATGAATAGTCTGATCGAAATTCATGCCCTGCATCGCGAAGGACATGAATTCCCGGTCGAGTTATCACTATCCGTCATCGATTCGGCTGACCTGCAGGAATTTAATGCTTATATTCGCGATATCTCGGAACGCAAGCACGCCGAGACCGTCATCTGGAACCAGGCCAATTTCGATGCCCTGACCAGCCTGCCAAATCGAAACCTGTTTTTACAGAAGCTCGAGCATGAAATTCGCTCCTGCGATCGCAGCAACTTATCGCTGGCGCTGCTGTATATAGACCTGGACCGCTTCAAGGATGTTAACGACTCCCTGGGCCACGATTTGGGGGATTTGCTGCTAATTGAAATATCCAGTCGACTCAAAAAAACGATACGCGAAATTGACACGGTTTCGCGCCTCAGTGGTGATGAGTTCACTGTAATTCTCGGACAGATCAATGATCAGCTGTCGGTACAGCCCGTATGCCAGCAAATACTCGAGGCCCTCGCGGAACCCTACCAGCTGGATAATGAGAAAGTGTTCCTCACCGCCAGCATCGGCGTTACGTTTTATCCGGGGGACAGTAAAAAAATCGAAGTCCTGCAACGAAATGGCGATCAGGCGATGTATGCCGCCAAGGGCGAAGGGCGTAATCGATACCATTTCTTCACCCCCGAGTTGCAACAACGTGCACTTAGAAAACGCAAAATGATCAAGGATTTGCGTGAAGCGATGCAACAGCAACAGTTCGAGATTTACTATCAGCCAGTTATCGATTTACAAAGCGGCATGATCAATAAAGCCGAAGCACTGCTGCGCTGGCACCATCCTCAATCAGGCCTGGTCAGCCCATCTGTATTCATACCTATTGCCGAGGAAAGCGGCCTGATTTCTGAAATTGGAAACTGGGTTTTCTACACTGTCACCGAACAGGTGAATCATTGGCGCGAACAGTTTGAAATTGACTTCCAGGTAAGCATCAACACATCACCACTGCAATGGATCGATGAGGCTGCAGCCATGTCCGAGTGGTTTTTACATCTTCAGCAAGCCGGTATCAGTGGCCAGGCTATCGCGATTGAAATCACCGAGGGCCTGTTGATGGATGCCACGGATCAGATTACCAATCGACTGCTCGAATTTCACGATGCCGAGATACAAATTTTAATTGACGACTTCGGAACCGGATATTCTTCGCTGTCTTATTTAAAGCAATTCGATATCGATTACCTGAAAATAGATCAGTCCTTCGTGCGCAACCTGGATCACGATCAAAACGACCTCGCATTGTGCGAAGCAATTATCGTGATGGCACATAAGCTGGGAATCAAGGTAGTTGCCGAAGGCGTTGAAACCGACACTCAAGATCAGATACTGAAAGATTTTGCATGCGACTATGCCCAGGGTTATCTTTACTCCAGGCCCGTGCCAGTCAGGAATTTCGAAACCCTGCTTGCTGACATGCCGGTAAAAGATAGTTCCGCGACAAAAAAAAACACGGCCTAAGCCGTGTTTCTAACAACAGAACCAGATCTTATTAATAAATCTGGATTTTTTGCGAGTGCAAGGCAGATCCGCGCGCACGACTGCAGGGAGGCAGCGATCCGGCGTTCCGGAGCTAGAGCGAAGCAGGATGCCCGAGCCGAAAACCTGGGCGTATAGAAATACGTGATGGTTTGACCGGGTTGGCGCACCAGCACGTATCTAACGCAGCAATCGGGAAAAAAGACAATTTATAACCAGTAGACAAATATAAACAGGCCTAACCACACTACATCCACGAAGTGCCAATACCAGGCTACTGCCTCGAAGCCGAAGTGATTTTCCGGCGTAAAGTGCCCCTTGGCGCAACGAATCATAATGATCAGGAGCATGGTCGCACCCATGGTGACATGGAAACCATGGAACCCGGTAAGCATAAAAAAGGTACTACCGTAAATGCCCGAATCAAGACGCAGATTTAACTCCTGATAGGCATGCACATACTCGACGCCTTGCAGGGCCACGAAGCCAAATCCCAGAGCCACGGTGGCGAACAACCAGTAAACCAGCCAGTCACGATCCTTACGCTTCAGCGCCCAGTGGGCCAGCGTAACCGTCCAACCTGAAGTCAGCAGGATTGCAGTGTTAATCGCGGGTAAGCCCCAGGGTCCTATAACCTCTCTTGCTTGCGCAAATTTTTCACCCAGTGGCAGGCTCAACAAAGGCCAGGTGGCTTCGAAGTCGGGCCACAGGTACTGCGCGGTAGCATCATTGTTTGATGCACCGTCGAGCCATGGAACCGAGTACATGCGCGCATAAAACAGCGCACCGAAAAAGGCGGCGAAGAACATGACTTCCGAGAAAATAAACCAGCCCATGCCCCAACGGAACGACATGTCGACCTGTTTGTTGTAGAGGCCTCTTATAGATTCATCGACCACCGTACCGAACCAGCCGTACATCATGAAGATAATAATCGCGAGACCCACGAAAATAGGCGTCATGCTCCAGGTGCCATGCAGGAAGTTGGCAAAACCGATAACGGTCAGACTCAAGCCGATAGAACCTATAATCGGCCAGTGGGTGCCGTGCGGTACATAATAATCTGCGTTACTTGTGCTACTCATGGATTATCTCTCTCTTTATCCTGAATACGTTAAAAACCTGTTAACCCTGGTCCAGACTAAAAAATGTATAGGACAGGGTTATCTGTTCTACTTTGTC
>Ga0265303_10000685_pt1 | contig 19636 bp, 17 predicted proteins | sample Helome_2_FD_192494 | JGI IMG/M metagenome (GOLD analysis project Ga0265303, IMG submission 192494) | Marine sediment microbial communities from subtidal zone of North Sea - Hel_20160317 (Illumina Assembly) | ecosystem: Environmental > Aquatic > Marine > Subtidal zone > Sediment ... | reverse complement strand
AGCGAAGTGATCGGCGAAACAATTGCGCCGATTGTCGCGCGGGCAGCGGCCGAGGAGGGATTCCCGGTATTACGTGCGCAGGCGGAACCCATCGTCATCAACGTCAAGGGGGCTTCGGCCTCGGGTAAGAGCACGATGCGCCCGTTACAACAAAAGCATGCCGAAAAACTGGGCATCAACTGGCATGATTTCGCGTTGATAAGCCCGGACATCTGGCGTAAATTCCTGCTCGACTATGATGCCCTGGGTCCGGCCTGCAAGTATGCCGGCACGCTCGTTGGTGACGAAATCCCGATTGTCGACCAGAAACTCGATCGCTATATCGCGCAAAAGGCGGAACAGGGTCGGATTTCCCACCTGCTTATCGATCGCTTTCGATTTGACAGTTTCGCCCCGGGCAAAGACAGCGAAGAGGGCAGTAACCTGCTCACCCGCTTTGGCCATACCGTCTACCTTCTATTTATGGTGACGCCGCCTGAAGCAACGGTAGAACGCGCCTGGTTGCGCGGGTTACAGGTTGGACGCTTTAAAGCCGTCGACGATTTGCTCGATCACAATGTTGAAGCTTTCAAGGGTATACCGGCGCTGTTTTTCACCTGGGCATTGCGTAAAGATAAAATAGTACATTACGAATTTCTCGATAATAGCGTTGCCTACGGAACTAAACCGCGAACCATAGCGTTTGGGTTGAACGGTGAAATGTATATCCTCGATTTCAAATGCATGCTGGATATAGTGCGTTATACGAAAATCAATATAAATGCCAATGAGCCGGCCCAGGTTTACCCCGCAGAGGACTCGATGGATTCGGCATCAAATGCGGACTTCCTGGTAAAATGCGCCAGCAAAATTCCCAGCATCAATTTTGTCGACCGCGCCTCGGGACAGATATATGCCGGTATGGAATCCGGCAAGATGAGTTGGGTTGATCCTGATATGATTGCGCGAATACTGGATGATGAAGCGGCGAGAGCAGCTTTCAACGCGATGGTGCCAAATTTTAGCGAGAAGCTTGCGTCGTTTAGACACGTGCCCGCAGCTGCTTTATCTGACGAAGCGCGACTTCATATCATCGGCTGTCTAAGTTAATGAACACTGACATGAATCGTTGTGACACATCGCCGTTACTGGCTTACCAGGAAGCTCTAGAGCAGTTGACCCAGAGCGTAACGGCGTGTGGCAGGATGGTTGATAAACCCTTGCTGCAAGCACTGGGCGCGGTACTGGCAGAATCGATCGAGTCGCATATCGACGTGCCCGGTTGTGCGATGTCGGCGATGGACGGCTATGCCATTAATACGGCTGATCTGACCGAGCATGGCACAACGACCCTGCCCCTGTCCCAACGTATCGCCGCAGGAGGCGAGGCTGCAACGCTGACCCCGGGCACTGCCGCCCGGATTTTTACCGGTGCGCCGGTGCCGCCTGGCGCCGATGCGGTCATCATGCAGGAACGGGTCCAGCAGGACACCCAGGGTGTCAGCTTTGAGTCACGTCCGGCGAGCGGTAACAACATTCGCCCTGCCGGGAATGACATTCGCCGCGGCACGACCATTTTAAGCAAAGGCTGCCGCCTCAGGCCCCAGGATATCGGACTCGCGGCGTCGATCGGATTGCAAACCCTGCCGGTTTTTGCACCGATCAGGGTGGGCATATTCTTTACCGGGAACGAGCTGGTCGAGCCGGGGGAAAAACTTGCGGCTGGCAAGATTTATGATTCGAACCGCTATACCCTGCATGGCTTGCTCGAAACAATCGGCTGCGAAATCGTCGATCTAGGCCTGGTCGGCGATACGCTTGAAGCCACCCGGGAAGCGATGTTGCGAGCTGCAACCCAGGCTGACCTGGTAGTGACCACCGGCGGCGTGTCTGTCGGCGAAGAAGATCATGTGCGCATTGCGATTGAGCAGCTCGGCGAACTGCGCCTGTGGCGTCTCGGCATCAAGCCTGGCAAGCCGCTGGCCTACGGGCAAATCGATAACACCGCGTTCATGGGGTTGCCCGGTAACCCGGTATCGGTATTTGCGACATTCTGCCTGTTTGTTTGTCCGGTGATCCAGATCATGCAGGGGAGGGAGTGGCAAAAACCGATTGCGCTGCCGGTGCGGGCCGCTTTCGACTGGCCGAAACCCGACAGTCGACGCGAGTTTTTACGCGCCCGGCTCGCCACCGATGCTGACGAGCAAACCCGGGTGCAAATTTACCCGAACCAGGACTCTGGCGTTTTAACCTCGACCGTATGGGCGGATGGTTTCGTTGAAATCGCCGAAAATCAGACCGTGCGTGCCGGCGAAACCGTAAACTATCTGTCTTTCGCACAGTTTTTTGACTGAGCCGAACGATGATAATCAGAATCCAGACAGAAGACTTTAACCTGGTGTCACTGAACCGGGAACTGCTCGCTGGACGCAGCGACGTCGGCGCGATCGCGAGTTTTATCGGCCTGGTACGTGATCTTGAAGGCGATCCGTTGCAGCAAATGACACTTGAACATTATCCGGGTATGACTGAAAAGGCGCTGCAGGATATTGCGCTAAAGGCGCAGGCGCGTTGGCAGGTAGCCGATCTGGCCATTATTCATCGCGTCGGCGCGCTGCAGCCAGCTGATCAAATCGTCATGGTATCGGTGCTGAGTGCCCATCGGGGCGACGCTTTTGCCGCCTGCGAGTTCATCATGGATTATCTGAAGACAGAAGCCCCTTTCTGGAAAAAAGAAGCCAGTAAACAGGGCTCGAAGTGGGTTGAAACCCGAAAAAGTGACATAATTGCCAAAAATAAATGGGATAATTGAATCCGTTCGACAAAATTTTGACAGGTTTGCTACCTATAATGCCCTCATTGAACACAAGATGTAGACATGGCGAGAATGATTCGTGAATTACATTATCCCATCTAAACCAGCGCAAATCCCGCTATACCAGGATCGACCGCCCACCCGGCCTGTGGCGGTGGTCGCGGATAGTGCTGCTGATTTCCGCGATGCCAGCAAGCAACCACCCTATGCGTATGTTTATCGCGGCGAGCTGCTCGAATCGGTTGCCAGTGACAAGCGCTATCGTCCCCAGTTTAACCAGCAGATCGATCCGCAAAACCGTCGCGCGATCGAATCCTACCAGCGCGTTGCCTCCGAGCCGCCGTTAGTGGGTAAGATCCTGGACGGTTTTATTTAAGCGGCGACCCTGTTTTTTATTCCTCTGCCGCGCAGGCGCGCATAATCGCAAAAACACCCTGACGAGAGCAGATTACTGCTTACTCCGTTATGGCGAATTGATACAATGACGGCTTGTGTTTGCAGCCTGCCATAAATGGACGTATCACACTTAATTGATCCCCTGAATGAACGCCAGCGCGAAGCGGTCAGCGCCGAGCCGGGCCCTATTCTGGTACTCGCTGGTGCCGGTAGCGGCAAGACGCGGGTGTTGACCCATCGTATTGCCTGGGCTTGCGAGGTCGACGGGCTGTCGCCGTTTAGCGTGCTGGCCGTGACCTTCACTAACAAGGCGGCCGCAGAAATGCGTGCCCGCGTTGAATCGCTGCTGGGTATTTCGGCCGCTGCGATGTGGGTCGGCACCTTCCACGGGCTTGCGCATCGCATGTTGCGACTGCATTACGAGGCTGCCAGGCTGCCGCAGAACTTCCAGATTCTCGACAGCGATGACCAGTTACGCATGGTCAAGCGCGTGGTCAGACAGCTCGATCTCGACGAGGCCCGCTGGCCACCGAAACAGGCGCAATGGTTTATCAATCACAACAAGGATGAAGGCCTGCGTCCGTCACACGTCGATCCGGGACAGGACCCGATCCAGCAGCAGATGCTGGAGATTTACCGGCTTTACCAGGAACTGTGTGAGCGTGCCGGGGTTGTCGACTTCGCCGAGCTGTTGCTGCGGGTACTTGAACTGATTCGGGATAACGATGATATCCGCGAGCATTACCAGCGCCGCTTTCAACACATCCTGGTCGATGAATTTCAGGATACCAATGCCATCCAGTATGCCTGGTTGCGGCTGATGGCCGGCAGCGACACGCCGATATTTGTCGTGGGCGATGACGATCAGTCGATTTATGGCTGGCGCGGCGCACGCATAGAAAACATTCACCACTTCGAGCGGGATTTTGCCAATACCCAGGTCATCAGACTGGAACAGAATTACCGTTCCACCGGTACTATTTTGAAAGCCGCGAATGCGCTAATCGATAACAACCGCTCGCGCCTGGGTAAAGAGCTGTGGACGCAGAGTGAAGATGGTGAGCCGATCATGTTTTACTCGGCTTACAATGAAAAAGACGAAGCACGCTTTGTCGTTGACCGCATCGAGAGCTGGGTCGCGCAGGGGCGTGATCGTAAGGATGTCGCGGTACTCTATCGCTCCAACGCACAATCGCGACAGTTTGAAGAAACCCTGGTCACACGCGGCGTACCCTATCGAGTGTACGGCGGTTTGCGCTTTTTCGAACGCGCCGAAATCAAGGATGCACTGGCCTATATGCGCATGATCTCGAGCCCGACTGCAGATAATGCCTTCGAACGCACGGTGAATCATCCCCCGCGTGGTATCGGGCAAAAGACCATCGACGAGATTCGTAACCATGCACGTACGCAATCAGCTTCGCTGTGGAGCGCAAGCCTGGATCTGGTTGAGACACAGCAATTGAGCGCCCGGGCGCACAGCGCGTTGCAAACTTATCTCGATTTAATTCGCCGTATGACCGCAGAGCTCAGCGAGTTACCGCTAGGTGAGCAGATCAGATCCGGCATCGAAACCAGTGGCCTGGACGCACATATTAAAAAAGACAGTAGCGAAAAAGGACAGTCTCGCATCGAGAACCTGCAGGAACTGGTCGGTGCCGGCAAGAGCTTTGAATATGACGCGGTCATCGAGGAGGATATGTCCACGCTCGACGCCTTTCTGGCGCATGCTGCGCTCGAGGCAGGTGAAGGTCAGGCCGATGCATGGGAAGATTGCGTGCAATTGATGACCATGCACTCGGTCAAGGGACTCGAGTTCCCATTGGTATTTCTGGTTGGCATGGAAGAGGGGCTGTTTCCCCACCAGCGTTCCAGTGAGGAACCGGGACGCATGGAGGAAGAGCGTCGTCTTTGCTATGTCGGCATCACGCGTGCCCGCGAGCAACTGGTGGTGACCAGCGCCGAAGTGCGTCGTCTGTACGGCGGCGAGAGCTATAATATGCTGTCACGCTTCGTGCGCGAAATTCCTTCTGAACTGATGCAGGAAATTCGGCCCAAGGCAAATTTCAGTCGTTCCGTGATGCCGGCATCACCGCGAATTGGTCAGGACCGGGTTGAAGAAGATACCGGATTGTCCGTTGGTCAACGGGTCAATCACGCTCGTTTTGGGGATGGCATCATACTGAATCTTGAGGGGCAGGGGCCACAGTCGAGGGTGCAGGTTAATTTCGAAGAAGTCGGCAGCAAGTGGCTGATTGCCAGCATGGCCAACCTGCAACCCGCATGAAATATTGAAACGCAGCGCGAATGCGCGCACTGGTGTAATATCGCCACAGTAAAAATCAACAGGAGTAAATATGAGTAAGCAACAGGTCGCCTTCATCGGGCTCGGGGTCATGGGTTATCCGATGGCCGGGCATCTCGCCAAAGCCGGGTATCAAACCAGGGTATACAACCGTACTGCCGCAAAAGCTGAACAATGGTGTCAGCAAAACGAGGGTAGTTTCGCGTTGACACCACGAGAAGCCGCAGAAGGCGCGGATTTCGTATTCATGTGTGTCGGTAACGACGATGACCTGCGCTCGGTGGTTTATGGCGATGATGGTGTGCTGGCGGGTTGCAAGCAGGGTGCGATCCTGGTCGACCATACCACTGCATCCGCCAACGTCGCGCGTGAAATTGCGCATAAGTCGAATGTCCCGTTTCTCGATGCGCCGGTGTCAGGTGGTCAGGCCGGGGCCGAAAACGGTGTGCTCACGGTGATGATCGGTGGCGATCAGGCGAGCTTCGATGCAGTGCGTCCGGTTATCATGAGTTACGCGCGCGCGGCGGAACTGCTCGGCGACGTCGGCGCGGGCCAGTTGACCAAGATGGTTAATCAGATTTGCATCGCCGGTCTCGTTCAGGGCCTGTCTGAAGGCCTTGATTTTGCACAGCGTGCCGGCCTCGATGGACACAAGGTTGTCGAGGTGATCTCCAAGGGTGCGGCCGGTTCCTGGCAAATGGAAAATCGTGGCAACACCATGCTCGACGACGAGTTTGAATTTGGTTTCGCGGTAGACTGGATGCGTAAAGATCTGGGAATTTGTCTCGAAGAAGCCGAAAAGAACGGTGCCGAATTGCCGGTAACCCGGTTGGTTAACGATTTTTACGGTGAAGTGCAGGCGATGGGTGGCGGGCGTTGGGATACTTCGAGCCTGATTCGTCGATTAACAAGTAAATAGCTTGAATTTTGAATTTTTTTTTAAAATAGTCGATGTGAGCGTATATTTATAATATTTCTTTAAATATCATATAGTTAAAGCAATAAAATGATAAAAAAGATCAACAATACTACCTTTGGACACTGTTTTTCTTACCGTTTATTGATTTTTTTCTGGTAATTTCGTGAATATGACCTATAAAATACATCGTGTTAAAGGTTAAGAACACCTAACCTCTCTCACGATGTCCTCCTTTGGTTATAATTGTCGATTACGACATTATGGCTGGTCTCACGACCAGCCATTTTTTTTGCCTGTAACCGCCACTGCCTGCCGGATCACTACTAACCACCACTCGCAGAGTCCGACGAGCAGGATCGCGACGATGACGGCTGCGATTACCCGCTTGCGCCATCGCCGCTGCGCAGGGATTGATGTTCGCTTTGCGATCGAATCAACCACAGGAACAGGGCGGCGGAAATTCCGGCGGAGCTGAACACCATGCACATCACGATAATCTGGTATCGCGCCGCGATGAGCGGCGATGTCCCTGCCAGTATCTGGCCGGTCATCATGCCAGGCAGGGATACCAGTCCAACCGCTAGCAATGAATTGGTGAGTGGAATCATCGCCGCCTGGAAAGCTGCATTGCGTGCCCGCGGGTAGTCATTGTGGTGTTCGAGTTCGCTGTAGAACCGCTCGCCTGCCAGGCTGACGCTATTCATCGAGTTGGAAAAGATCATGCCGGCAAGGGGAATCATTATGGCCGGTTGATACCAGGGATCTGCGTGCAAAACTCCCTGGGTGATCAGTACCAGGTTGAATACACCGCCCACTGCTATCGCGGCCAAACTGTAACCTAGCAAGGTCGAGCGTTTAACCGGAAGTGCACCGAGCGCTATCCAGCTCGCCGCGATTAACATAAAACACAGCACCGCAATAATGATCCATTGACTATTCGCATTGAAGATAAACTCGAGTGCATAACCGATCAGCAACAGTTGAATCAACATCCGTAATACCGCGATGGCGGCGTACTTGATGTTTTGCGACCAGTAAAAGATGATAATCAGCGTGACTACCACCGGGATGAGCGCAACTGCTATATCAGCCAGTGTTATTGCGTACACGAGTACTCCGGATATCGCGTGGAAGGAGCACTAATGGTAATCGTCCCAGTACTTGTCGTTATCCTGGTGAGGGATTTCAGGGTTTGCGCTGTCTTCCTGTTGAAATTCGGTAACGTCGATATGCATGTTGTCGCGCGCGTTATCTTCGAGGAAACAGAAAATCGTGTTGCGCAGTGATATCAGGAACGAGTCATCCATTACGAAATCAAGCTCGATGAGCAGTTCAATTACAATTTCAAAGGTCAGTTTGTCGAGCGAATAAATAATGTGGACGCTATATTCGCTAAATGGTGCCGCCAGCAGGATACCGTCTATATTGGTTAACGCTGCGCAGGCCGCGTCGGCCTGATGGGTTGGGTTGTCGCTTTGCTTCAGGTGAATGTGGCGACATCTATAGCGGTCCGCATCATCCATGTCTAGAGCCTACGCCCCGGAATTTAGATTATCAACCAGTTTAGCGATGCTGGTGCGCGGCAACTGGTTATAGTCGTTTTCACAGCGAATCTCGCTAAAGCCGAAGTTTTCGAGTAAGTCGGCTACCAGGGCCTGCTGATCATAACCGTGTTCCAGCATCAGGTAACCTCCCTCAACAAGATATTCGTGGGCGTGACCAATTATCTGTTGCAGGGCCTCGAGGCCGGTCGTTCCGGGTGTGAGTGCGATATCGGGTTCAGCGGGCAGGTCGCCCTGGGTTAAGAATGGATGGTGCGCAGCGATATAGGGTGGATTGGAAACGATCAGGTCAAATTGGAGGTCGGCCGGTAGTTGGCGATACCAGTCAGATTCAATGAAATTTATGGTGACGTCATGTCGTCGAGCATTTTCTCGCGCCAGTTCGAGGCAGGCTGGATCGACATCGGTTGCACAGATATCTGCCAACGGTCGCTCGGTCTTCAGGGTTATCGCGATGATGCCGCTGCCGGTGCCCAGGTCGCAGATGCGAAATGGATGTTGGCGTGGAATCTGTTGCAGGGCAAGCTCAACCAGTAACTCGGTCTCCGGCCTTGGTACCAGCGCGGCGGGCGTTGATGCAAACTCCAGCGAATAGAATTCGCGCGCGCCGAGCAGGTAGGCGACTGGCGTGGGTTTGAGCCTTGCCTGCACCAACTTCTGGTACTGCTGCCAACTGGCTTCACTCAGGCTTTGTTCGGGTCTGGCATAGAGAAAACTACGCGGTTTATCGAGGCAGTGAGCCAGCAGCAGTTCTGCATCGAGGCGTGCACTTTCACTACATGCGGCGATGCGTTCGCTCCCCCAGCGAATGGCGGTGTCGATTTGTTCACTCATTGACTATGAACTGGTTCACTATGGAAATTCATGGAATAACCTATAAATTACCTGTGTGCATCAATACCTCCCCCCCGAACTATTGATGATACCACGTGGCCAGGGACGGCCTTTCTTTTTCTGACGCTTCCTGTGCCGCGATAGCGGCGTTTAAAACGACCGCAGGTCGTCCCGGAAAGTGCGTAGCACTTATCCGGGATCTTGCAATGGTGGAAGATTTTGCCTTGCTCTCACGGCACAGGAAGCGTCAGAAAGTTTCAGGTAACCAATTTTATTGGTTGGGGTTTCACGAGCGATCAACCCTTATACAGTTGTCATCCCCGCGCCCTTCCTGAAGTCATCCCCGCGCAAGCGGGGATCTCACAAATGGCCATCACGGCAAAGATTTTTGGGTGGTGTTGCTCAGGTACTCGCGGTGTTATGACCAACTGAAATGCTGCGGTTGCAAGTAGTCGATTGATATCGTGGAAGGCAGATCGCCGGGGTTTTAAGCGATACCCCGACTGTCGTCGCCGAGACTGGCTAGCTGTTCCGCCTGATATTCATGCATTAGTGGATCTACCACCTGCCCCAGGTTGCCCTGCATGATGTCGTCGAGTTTATACAGGGTTAGATTGATGCGATGATCGGTAAGCCTGCCCTGGGGAAAGTTATAGGTGCGGATACGTTCGGAGCGATCTCCACCGCCGACCAGGGACTTCCGTTCAGCGGCTTGCTCCGCATCCTGCTTTTGCTTTTCCGCGTCATAAATACGCGCCTGTAGCAGTGACATGGCGCGTGCCCGGTTTTTGTGTTGCGAGCGCTCATCCTGGCATTCGACCACGGTGCCGGTAGGGATATGCGTCAGCCGGATCGCCGAATCTGTTTTATTGACATGCTGGCCTCCGGCTCCCGAAGCACGGAAGGTATCGACGCGTAAATCAGATGGATTGATTTCTATCATTTGCACTTCTTCACTTTCCGGAATAATCGCCACGGTTGCGGCTGACGTGTGCACCCGCCCCTGCGACTCGGTTTCCGGCACGCGTTGTACGCGGTGCGCGCCCGATTCAAATTTCAACTGCGAATAAGCGCCATGACCAGCAATACGCGCAATGATTTCCTTGTATCCGCCATGCTCGCCCTCGCTGCTATTCAACACTTCCAGTTGCCATTTCCTGGCCTCGGCGTAACGGCTGTACATGCGAAACAGGTCGCCGGCAAAAATAGCGGCTTCGTCGCCGCCGGTGCCGGCGCGAATTTCGAGGAAAACGTTGGCATTATCGTTCGGATCTTTGGGTAATAACAATTTCTGCAATTCGACTTCGAGTGGTTCGAGTTTGCTTTCGTTGTCGGCGATCTCCTCTTCGGCAAGCTCGTGCAGTTCGGCATCATCCTCGTTCAGCATTTCACGCGCCGACGCCAGTGCATCTTGCACCTGCCGAAAGGCGTTGAAATTTTTCACTACATCTTCCAGTTGTGCGTACTCCATCGACAGGTTGCGAAACCGGTCCTGATCGTTGATGACTTCAATGTCAGCCAGCAAACCAGCGATTTCTTCGTGTCTGGCGCAAAGTGCTTCCAGCTTGTTTATCAGCGATTCTTTCATAGTGTTAGTGCGGGTCGGGTGTGATCAGCGATTTGAGTAGCTGAATGCGCTCCACATCCTCGTCTTGCAGCGCCTTGCGCATTTCAATAGTCGGTTTGTGCATCAATTTATTGGTTATTTCATTGGCGAGTCGCTGCAGTGCCTGCTCGGCGTCGACATCCTGTTTCAGCTGCGCCAGAGCTTTTTCGATCGCCTGCCGTTTTATCAATTCGGCGCCGTCGCGCAGTTGCCGAATATGGTCGGCGGACTGGTGAGTTTTTAGCCACTGATCGAACATCGTGACTTCAAGATTGATGATTTCCAGCGCCGCTTCGGCGGCAAGTTCGCGACCACGCAGATTTTCATCGACCACGGTTTTTAAATCATCGACGGTATAGAGGTAAATATCCTGCAATCCACCTACTTCGGATTCGATATCGCGTGGAACGGCAAGATCGACCATAAATATAGGCCGGTGCTTACGCTGCTTCAACGCGGACTCGGTGGCACCCTTGCCAAGGATAGGCAGCTGACTCGCGGTCGAGGAAATGACGATATCGGCGCGCACCAGTTGTTCGGGTACCGCGTTGATCTGTACCGCTTCGGCGCCGATCTGGTCGGCCAGCAGCCTGGCGCGTTCGACACTGCGATTGGCGATCGTAATCGAACCGATTTGCTGGCTCTTCAAATGCCTGGAGACCAGCTCGATGGTCTCTCCCGCACCGATCAGCAGCGCATGCAGTTGGTTGAGGTTACCGAAAATCTGCTTTGACAGACTCACCGCGGCAAACGCAACCGAGACCGGGTTGGAACCGATCTCCGTGTCGGTGCGGACTCGCTTGGCAACACTGAATGAGTGCTGAAACAGGCGATCGAGAATCGAGTTAACGGCATTGTCTCCGCGCGCCTGGTCGTAAGAATCCTTCAATTGCCCGAGTATCTGAGGTTCGCCGAGCACCATCGAGTCCAGCCCGGAGGCAACACGAAACAGGTGACGCGCGACTTCCTGGTCGCTGTGCTGGTAGATATAGGGTGAAAGGCCATCGTCATCGATGCCGTGATGGGAGGTCAGCCAGTGGGAAATGACTGCCCTGCAGTCGGATGACGCGTCGCAGTAAATTTCGGTACGATTGCAGGTCGATACGATGACCGATTCATTAATCGCAGGAATGCCCAGTAGCTCATGCAAAGCATGGCTCATTTGCTCCGGTGCAAAAGCGACTTTTTCGCGAATATCGACCGGAGCGGTTAAATGATTGATGCCAAGGGACAGTAAGGCCATGTTAACGGGAGGTTTGGTGCCAACAGGAGATTTTCGGGTATAACCCCGCCAAATACAACATCCATGGAACAAATCGTGATAAATACAATCCTATAACGAGATGCTACACTCGAGTTTATGCCTTGATTTAAGGAGACCATATTGGATTCGATCAACCTCATATTACGCCCGGTCTTAATCGCGACGACGCTTTTGCTGACAGCCTGTGCCGGTCTGTCGCAGCCCTCGTCGCAAGGCTCGGGCATGCTCGAACAACAGCAGGTGGAGATAAATCCCCTGAATTCGCAAGCGGACGCGGTTGCCGATGCCAGCTACAACCTGATGGTGGCCGAGATCGCTTTAAATCAGGGTAATACGGAAGTTGCGGTTAAACATTACCTCGATGTTGCTTTCACACAGGATAACCCGGAAATAGCGGAACGAGCAGTTCGGGTCGCGGTTTACGGGCAAAACCTTGAAGCTGCGATCGTCGCGGCGCAACGCTGGATAGAGCTTGATCCGGGCCGGGTCGAGGCGCGCCAGGTTATCGCTGCGATTTATATCCGCCAGGACAAGATTCAGGAAGCCTTCACCTACATCGATGATCTGATCCAGACCAGTGATCTCGAGGATGCGCAATTATTCCCGCCTCTGCTGGGAATAATGGCACGTGAAAAAAATGCCAATACCGTGCTTGCCGTGTCCCTGCTCATTGCGCAGAAAAATCCGGATCGGGCTTATGCCCAGTATCTGCACGGCATGTTGTCGGCGCAAAACGGTCGCGCGGAAGCGGCAGTCGAGTATCTTGACCGTTCCCTCGCACTTGCCGAGATCGAAGGAGTGCATGCCACTCGCGCCAAGTTGTTACTCAGCCTGGGTAGATCTGACGAAGCTGTTGTCAGTCTGAACAAGGCGGTCGAAAATAACCCTGATGACCAGGCGTTACGACTGACTTACGCGCGCCTGCTGGTCGATATCAAGGATTACGAAAAGGCGCGGGCCCAGTTCGAAAAGCTGCACCTGGCCTCACCGGATGATGCCGAACTGCTTTATACGCTTGGCCTGTTGTCGCTCGAATCGCAGCGCCTGGATGATGCCGAGAAGTACATGATGATGCTGGTCGAGCTGAAGCAACGCGAGGGTGAGGCACAGTATTATCTCGGCCGTATTTTTGAAAACCGCAAACAGTATGACGTGGCGATCGACTGGTATGGCCAGGTACACGTTGGCGATTACAAATTCGATGCCCAGCTGCGTATAGCCGATATGCTGGGCCTGTCAGGGCGTACCGATGAGGCCGTCGAACATCTGGACGCGATTCTCAAGGGTAGCCAGTCGGACGGATCGCTGGTGCGGATTTATATCGCCAAGGGGGAGTTGTTGCGCGCCGCCCGTCGCTACGAGGAGGCAATGGTGGTTTTCAATACCGCGCTCGATATCGTGCCTGGAAATAGTGATTTACTCTATTCGCGGGCATTGGTGGCGGAAAGACTTGGACGCATCGATATGCTCGAGGCAGACATCAAGTTCATTCTTAAAACCGAGCCGAATAACGCGCATGCACTTAACGCGCTGGGTTTTACCCTGGCCGATCAGACCGATCGTTATGAAGAGGCTTACGCTTATATCAAACGCGCGATCGAAATTAATCCCGATGATGCGGCAATCATTGATAGCTGGGGCTGGATACATTACCGCATGGGCGACTATGACAAGGCCATTGCACTGCTACGCAAAGCGCTGTCACGCTTTGATGATGCGGAAATTGCCTCCCACCTGGGTGAGGTTCTGTGGGTAAGCGGTAACCAGGACGAAGCACGCAGCATCTGGCAAAAAGCGCTCAAAAAATCTCCGGATGCCCCGGCGTTGCAGAGTGTAATGCAACGTTTTAATCCCTGACCCCCGTTTACGGCTTGTTCCGATTCTTCTTCCTTGCCTGCATCGCGGCGGCCATTGCTGGTTGTAGCCAGTCAGGCCGTTTAGAGGATAAGCAACGGGCGCAGGAACTCTGGGCGGCACGGCAACAGGCGCTGCTCGATTTTGACAGCTGGGATGTTCATGCCCGGGCTGCGCTCAAGCTGGAGAGCGGAGTTTATAACATCGGCATTCGCTGGCAGCGGCAGGCTGAAACTTCAACGATCCTGCTGGAGGCGCCTTTCGGGCAGGGAGTCTTTCGTATCGAGTCCGAAGCGATTGGGAAATACCGGCTGCGGCTACCAGACGGACGGGTGTTTGAAGACAGTAGCGCGGAAGCATTGCTCGAGAAGATGATTGGCTGGTCGCTGCCGATCAGTGGCCTCGACTACTGGATTCGCGGATTGCCAAGACCAGGTAGCGGTTATTCTCATCGTCTGGACGAGGGAGGTCGTGCGCGATCCATCGACCAGGATCAGTGGTCCATCGGTTACCTCGACTACTTTGCACGACAGGAAAACCTGCAGTTGCCGCGCAGGGTCAAGTTGCTAAGCGATAAGGTAACGCTCAAGCTGATTATCGAGCGCTGGCAGCAACCCACATCAGATGCCAGCCCATCCGATCTCTTTCCCACGTTTAACTAGCATGGCCGAGTCACTGGTACTGCGGGCACCCGCCAAGCTCAATCTCATGTTACATATCACCGGACGTCGTGATGACGGCTACCATTTGCTGGAAACCGTGTTTCAATTCATCGATCTTGTCGATCATATCGAATTCAGCGCCAACCACGAGGGTAGTATTGAGCGCCTGCCGGGTAATTCCTCGGTCGCCGCCGCGGACGATATCCTGCTGACCACGGCCACCCTGTTGCAATCACGGTTTGAGGTGGATAAAGGGGTTAGTATAGGTATCGACAAGCGTATACCGGTCGGGGGCGGCCTGGGCGGCGGCAGTTCGGATGCGGCTACTTGTTTACTGGCCTTGAATCGGCTCTGGGACCTGGATTTATCGCTGGATCAGTTGGCCGGGATCGGTCTCGAACTGGGTGCGGATGTGCCGGTTTTTGTGTACGGCCGGGCGGCCTGGGCTAGCGGAATCGGCGAGGTATTGCAGCCGATCGAGCTGGAAGAGCCGATATACCTCGTAATCGACCCCAAGGTAGCGGTTTCCACGGCGCAAATATTTGCCGCTCAAGAATTGACACGCAACTGCGATCCCCTCACAATACGCGCCTTTCTGCGCGGCTCGGGTAGTAATGTATGCGAGCCGGTGGTACGAAACCTGTACCCCCAGATAGGTGAAGCGATCGACTGGTTGAGCCAGTATGCAGCAGCAAGGATGTCGGGAACCGGCGCTTGCGTGTTTGCGGCGATCGATAGCCTTGAACAGGCAGAAGTTGTAAAATCCCGGGTTCCACGGCAGTGGGATGCTTACATTACCAGGGCTTTGAACTATAACCCGGTACACCAGCAATTAGGATTGCTGGATTAAAGAGAATTATTGGGCCGTCGCCAAGTGGTAAGGCACCAGGTTTTGATCCTGGCATTCGTTGGTTCGAGTCCAGCCGGCCCAGCCAATATTCGCGAACGCAGGCCGAGATTGTGCAAAGTGCACAGTCCGGTTTGCAGTTCACAGATTTTTTGCAAAGCGAGAGAGCCCGATGGTTGGCAGTGTAGCCACGAATGACTTAATGGTCTTCACCGGGAACGCTAATCCCGAGTTAGCGCGAACAATCGCCCGGCACCTGGACATTCCCCTGGGAATTGCCTCTGTAGGGGAGTTTAGTGACGGCGAGATTTCGGTTGAGATTGGCGAAAATGTGCGCGGCAAGGATGTGTTTATTATCCAGCCGACCTGTGCCCCCACCAACGACAACCTGATGGAGTTGATGGTGATGATAGACGCTATCAAGCGAGCGTCTTCGGACCGGGTCACGGCAGTAATCCCTTATTACGGGTATGCCCGGCAGGATCGCCGGGTACGCTCGCAACGGGTACCGATCACGGCCAAGGTGGTTGCGAACATGATAACCAGTGTCGGTGTGGACCGGGTGTTAACGGTTGATTTACACGCCGACCAGATCCAGGGCTTTTTCGAATGCCCGGTGGATAATGTTTACGCATCGCCCATCCTGATGGGTGATATCTGGAAACAGAAGTATCCGGATATGATCGTGGTGTCGCCCGATGTAGGTGGCGTGGTGCGCGCCCGTGCAATTGCGAAACAGCTCGATGAAGCCGATCTCGCAATCATCGACAAACGTCGCCCGCAGCCGAACATGGCCAAGGTCATGAACATCATCGGTGAGGTGAAGGGCAAGACCTGCATCATCGTCGATGACATGGTTGATACCGCTGGTACCTTATGCCAGGCGGCGGAGGCATTGAAGGACGAGGGTGCGAAAGGAGTATTTGCCTATTGCACGCACCCGGTACTTTCGGGTAAGGCGATAGAGAACCTGGAAAACTCGGCCATGGATGAACTGGTGGTGACCGATACTGTACCGCTCTCGCAAGAGGCAGCGGCATGTAGCCGGATCCGCCTGGTATCGGTGGCAGGATTGCTGGCGGAAACGATCCGCCGCATCCATGCTGAAGAATCGGTCAGTTCGTTGTATATGGACTGACGATAGCCGTGTAAGCGGCTTTTGAAACCCTGTCTGGTCGCAAGGCAGGCCTCCGTCGAGAGACGGTTTTTTTATTTTTGGAGTATAACAATGTCAGACACAATTCATCTGATTGCGGAACCACGCTCTGACTCGGGGAAAGGTGCGAGCCGCCGCCTGAGACATCAGGGCCTGGTACCGGCAATCGTATACGGGGGAGATAGTGATCCCGTGCAAATCAGTATTACGCATAACAAGTTCATGCACGAACTCGATCACGAAACGATTTATACCCAGGTTGTCGAGTTGCAGGTCGGCGATAAAACCGAGGAAGTGATCCTGCGTGATCTGCAACGGCATCCTTACAAGAACAAGGTTCTGCATGCCGATTTTTTTCGCATCGACAAGAACACGCCGATCAAGATCGTGGTTCCGATTCATGTCCTCAACACGGAAGAATGTGTTGGCGTGAAGATGGATGGCGGCATGGTGACGCAAGTGGTGACGGAAATTGAAATCATCGCCTTGCCGAAAGATCTGCCCGAGTCCCTCGAGATTGATGTCGAAAATCTGCATCTCGGTGAATCGCTTCACCTTTCAGATATCAAGATGCCCGAAGGCGTCGAGCTTACGGCCATGATGAATGTCGAAGAAACCGAACATGACGACCATGACCTGGGTGTCGTGTCGGTAGTCAAGACGCGCGAGGAAATCATCGAAGACGAAGCACCTGAAGCACCTGAAGGCGAAGAAGCGATCGAAGGTGAAGAAGGCGCAGCGGCTGAAGGCGGTGATGAGTCTGAAGGCGAAGCTAGCGGCGAGGAGTAAACCTGGCCCACATGGCTGCGCTTACAGCAGATATACGTTTGATCGTCGGCCTCGGGAATCCCGGGGCCGATTACGTTGAAACGCGCCATAATGCCGGTTTCTGGTTGATCGATCTGATCGCGGCCGATCGCTCGCTGAGTTTCCGTTTCGAAAAGCGTTATAACGCCGAGGAATGCAAGTTCAAGGCTGAAGGCAAAGATATCTACCTGCTCAAGCCGCAGGCTTTCATGAACCGAAGTGGTCAGTCGGTAGCTGCGCTGGCGCGTTACTACAAGATTAAACCCGAGCAGATTCTGGTGCTCCACGATGAGCTTGATTTGCCGCCGGGTACCAATCGCATCAAGCAGGCGGGTGGCCACGGCGGTCACAATGGTTTACGCGATATCGTCAATCATCTCGGTAGCCGGGAGTTTTTTCGCGTTCGTGTAGGCATTGGCCATCCGGGCGATGCCAGCCAGGTGATCAACTATGTGCTGCACAAACCATCGGTAGCGGATCTGAATGCAATCGAAGCGGCCAACCGCGATACCCTTGCGGTCATGCCCCTGGTCATTGAGGGGCGTATCGACAAGGCGATGCAGGCCCTGCATACCTGAAGAATGAGACACCAGTATGGGATTTAAATGTGGCATCGTCGGCTTGCCCAACGTGGGCAAATCGACGCTATTCAATTCGTTAACCAAAGCGGGAATCGCGGCGGAAAACTATCCGTTTTGCACCATCGACCCTAATGTCGGCGTGGTCGAAGTTCCGGATCCGCGCCTGCAACAGCTGGCCGCTATCGTGCAGCCCAAGAAAGTCATTCCGACGACGATGGAATTCGTCGATATCGCCGGGCTGGTCGCGGGGGCATCCAAAGGTGAAGGTCTGGGTAACCAGTTTCTCGGTCATATTCGCGAAACCGATGCGATCGCCCAGGTGGTACGTTGCTTCGAAGATGAAGACATTATGCATGTCAGTAATACCATCGATCCGTTAAACGATATCGAGACAATCAATACCGAACTGTTGCTGGCCGACATGGAATCGATCGCGCGCCAGACAGAGCGTGCCGCGAAACTGGCCAAGTCGAACGAAAAAGAGGCCAAGGCCAAATACGAGTTCATGGCGACGGTGCAGGCGCATGTCGAAGGCGGCAACAGTGCGCGCAGCTTCGACCTAAAGGACCATCAGCGCAGCTGGATGCAAGAACTGCATTTGATCACTGCAAAACCGGTGCTCTACATCGCCAATGTTTCCGAGGATGGCTTTACCAATAATCAACATCTGGATGCGGTCATTGAATTTGCTGAGGGCGAGGGTGCCGAAGTCGTCGCCGTCTGTGCCGCGATCGAAGCTGACATCGCCGAACTTGATGCCGCCGAGGCAGACGAGTTTTTACAGGAGATGGGGCTCGAAGAGCCAGGTCTCGATCGGGTGATCCATGCCGGTTATAAACTGTTACATCTGCAGACTTACTTCACTGCAGGGCCACAGGAAGTGCGAGCCTGGACGATTCGTGTCGGCGATACTGCACCGCGCGCCGCGGGCAAGATTCATACCGATTTCGAAAAAGGCTTCATTCGTGCCGAAGTGGTCGCCTTTGACGATTTCATTGCCGGTAACGGCGAGCAGGGCGCGAAGGATGCCGGCAAGTGGCGTCTCGAGGGTAAGGAATACGTAATGCAGGAAGCCGACGTCGTGCATTTCAGGTTTAACGTCTAGTCGCATGCGCTTGACAGCGCGCGGTGATCAAGCGAAAATCGCGCGCTCTTCACGACCGGGCAATCCGGTCAGCGAAAATCTCAATGGCTACGTAGCTCAGTTGGTTAGAGCACATCACTCATAATGATGGGGTCCCCTGTTCAAATCAGGGCGTAGCCACCATTTTTTCAATGACTTAGCTTCTATCAGTTTCTTCAGTGTAAATCTGGGGTTACGCCGGGGTTACAGTTGAACCATATTTTCACTGTCCTTGTAATCGATCCTTATCCTTTAATTTACCCGTTAAAAGACCTTAAACTCCAAGCTCCCTTTCTAAGCACACTCAATTGAAACAAGGGCAGGTGCTAACAGCATACCGGCAGATTAGGACTCATCCTAACCCCCCAAGAGAGCGGGCTTCGAAATTCAAGTGCGACAAATCTTTGCTTGCGATAATGGGGGGACTGAAACACTGAAGCCTTATCCTTGCTTTACCTATTGCTTCGGGGAGTTAGCCTTTCAGAACCCCCTTTAAACTTTGCTTTAGAGCTATAAAACCGGTATAGCTGAGTTCGTATCACTCGGTACTCAATGTCGAAAGCTGACCCCCCAACCCCCTTTTTTCCTTTGGTAGCAAGGGGGGGTGTCTTATAGGGAGATTGCATACGCGATTTCCTGAAAATTTTTTTACAATTTCTGAGAAAGCGGACGCTGAGAAATTTTCGGTGTGCGGCAAAAAACGACCCACAACTGACCCTCATGGCTAATATTTTACTCAACTCTATTGAGGATATTCACTTCGCCGCAGTGTTCGCTCAAGCAACTGACTTGTAATCAGTAGGTCCCGCGTTCGATTCGTGGTGCCGGCACTATATTCAAAGCCCCTGATTAAGGGGCTTTTTCTTTGCTCAACTGGTTGGTTCGACTCCTCGTGCTGGCACCCGGGGGCATGAAAATAGAAATCG
>Ga0265303_10000684_pt1 | contig 19646 bp, 19 predicted proteins | sample Helome_2_FD_192494 | JGI IMG/M metagenome (GOLD analysis project Ga0265303, IMG submission 192494) | Marine sediment microbial communities from subtidal zone of North Sea - Hel_20160317 (Illumina Assembly) | ecosystem: Environmental > Aquatic > Marine > Subtidal zone > Sediment ... | reverse complement strand
CCAGTTCACAATTTCGAATCGCGAGATCTTTTATCCAGATGGGCCATTTACGCGGGCCGCTTTCGTCGGGTACGGGGGCGGGCCCGGTTTGGGGTCCGGACTCAGGCCCCATGCTCCAGTTGGCTTCACCGTCGTCATTTCTTTCCAGGTAAACACTGCAGTCCTCCAGCACGGCATTCGGGAAAACGAGTGGTTCTTCAAACAGACTCGCCAGTTCGAAGCTGATCAGGATGTGTCCGACCGAGACCATTTCCGGATGATCGGCCCACTCGGCATTAGAGAAATGAACATCGCGGGCTTCCAGGCTGGTGACACCACCCAGCTGCAGATTAAGGAGTCCCTTGAAGGTCAGTTCCCGTCCCGTGTATTTCAGGGTCAATTTACTGACCTGGGCCTTTAGAAAGTCTTCGTCCTGCAGTAAATACCAGCCCACGCCGACCGTGGCGGCAAAAAGCACGACCAGCGTGACCAGGGAAATCAGTATAAAACGGCGCATCGTTGCTTAGATTATAGCCCCATTATTTAATCAATGCGGTGGCCAGGGCGTGACACAATGCTTCCTGTAGCGCCCAGTCTTCGTCCTTGCTGGCCACGGCCCGCGCACTGTGCAGGGCCACCACCACGTTTTGCCGGGGATGGACGCAAATCCCCTGCCCGAAAATGCCACTGGCCCGGTACGCGTCGGTTCCGTCCAGCCACCAGAGATAGCCGTATCCGCTATAAGCCTGCGATGGGGTTGTTGACTCTTCCATCCAACCATCGGCCAGTACCTCGGTGCCGTCGGGCAAGCGCCCTGCGGCCAGGGCGAACAGACCGAGCCGGCCGTAGTCACGCAGTGTTGCGCTGATGCAGCAACCACCGAACTCTCCGCCGCCGGGTTCAGTTAATGTCCAGACCGCATCCGCCTCCATACCAAAGGGATGCCAGATTTTTTCTTCCAGGTAGGTAGACAGGTTGTTACCGATGGCGGAGCGCAGCAAGGTTCCCACCAGGTTAGTTTCTGCGGTGTTGTAATTGAACAGTTCACCGGCTGGCGCCGCCCGCTGTTTTTGACCCAGGTAGTCATACAGGGCGACGGTCTGCCAACTCGCGCTGTTCACGTCTGATGCGGGGTCTGCGTAGTCTTCGTCCCACGCTACGCCGGACGCCATCTGCATGATATTGCGCAGGGACGAATCGTCGTAGGGTGTACCTTTCAGCCGCGGCAGGTAATCACTGACTTTTTCATCGACGCTCTTGATATAGCCGTCCCGCACTGCAGCCCCGACCAGCAGGGAGACCACGGATTTGGTCACGGAAAATGAAATCCAGCGGGATGCAGGCGTATTACCCAAACCGTATCGCTCATACGCGATTTTCCCGTCCCTGATGACCAGCAGTCCGGCTACATTCTGCTGGACAAAGTACTCATCTACAGTCATCGAACTGGTTTCGGTTTGCACCCTCACCTGGCCCAGGTCGACGGGGTCTGAGGGCAACTCCAACAGGGTGCTGCCGGCCGTAACCACCCGGGTCGGAAAGACCTTGTCGATATTCCTGTAGCCCGCGACCTGTTGTTGAGGTGTCCAGAACAAAAACCGGTCCGGCGGCCCGAGATTTACGGGGTCAAGCGCAGGGTCAACATGGGGTGCCTTCGCGTCGACGGCACAGGCAACAACAAACAGACTCAGCACGAATAAAGTTTTCATTCCTGCAATCATAACCCGCAAACACACCCGCGAATGTCGCTTGTGGCCCTTGGCGCCCTAGTTCCCCAGGCTCAGGTCATCATTCATAAACCAGGTGTAGAACGCCGCAACAGCGACGATGACCAGCACCGCCTGCATGGTTTCCATAACCGGCAGGGAAAGTGAAAACGTAAACAGGCGGGTAATGCTGTCAGACAGCATGATGGCTCCGATCAGGCCGAACAATGCGCCGACCAGGCCAAAAGCCCAGAGAATTACTTTGCGGCTGTGCTGCTCACGTTTCACGCCTTGCAGCACCTCTGCTACGAATGCCGGGCTCTGCGGTTCTTCGTGATACGCCAGTAGTTGTTCAAGTTCCTGGTCGAGCGGTGATTCAGGCACGGTGTGCCTCCTTGTTTTCGGAAATGGAATGATCATGGTCTTTCAGCCAACGTTGTAACTTCTGTTTGCCTCTTTGAATATGCGATTTGACGGTTCCCAGCGGGAACCCTGTCACTTCGCCGATTTCCGGATGGCTCATGCCTGCCGAGTACGCCAGCGTCAGGCAGGCGCGCTCTTGGGCACTGACAAAACCCAGCAGCCGTTGCGCGAGAATTTCCGAGTCGACTGACTGGCGCGGGTCATGGCCCTGTTCCGGCGGTTCGGCCATCACCTGCTGGCGGGCGTGCTTGCGCGTGTGTTGCAGAAACTGCCGGTAAGCGATGGTATGCAGCCAGGACAGCAGGCTGCCAGTGGATTTGAAGGTATGCAGTTTCCGGTATGCCATCAGGAATGTTTCCTGCGCCAGGTCATCGGCAGTGCCGAAGTCGCCCGCGGCCAGGCGCCGCAAAAAGCCGCGAATGGCGGCTTGATGCCGTTCCACCAACTGCTGGAACGCGGCCTGGTCATTGGAGCCGGTGATTCGGATCACCAACTCCTTGTCAGAAACCATTGCTTCGAATCCTTAGTCTTTGTTCAACTTCCATACTAGCAGGAAGCCCAGACCCAGCATCAGTGGGAATACGGCGCCAGCCCTGATTCCATTGACAACCTCCTGATCGCCGAAGAACAGGCTGCACAGCAGGCCAGCGATGCCCAGCGACAGGAAAACAATGCCCCTGCGCATATCGCGCATCCGGGGATCGGCCGAGGCACCCAGCTGTTTGAGCAGGTCAGGGGTCAATTCACCACCCTGGTCGATGGCCTTTTGCACGGTTTCCATGATGGAAGCGCGATTTTTGTGGTTCCAGTAAAAATAGCCCAGCACGGCGAAACCAATAACGACAAACATCACGATGGGAATCATTTCTCCAGCCATTTTGTAACTCCTTATAAAGTATTAATTTGCTAACTCACCCCTTAGAGCACAGCAACAGGACAAATGGATGCACGGCATTGAACACTTAGGGTAAGCAGTCGAGACTACTTTGAACCTGTTTATCGCAGAGATGATTCCGGTTGTCGAAATACTGCAGACAGGACATTCGGACCGGTCCACACTCGAAATCACACAACCGCTACCGTGAGAGCTGACCGTGAACCAAAAAATTCTTGTTACCGTTTCTGTCCTGTTACTTGCCAGCGGCTCCGTGCTGGCCGAATCCCTTCCGCTGCAGTCCGTTAACAAGGCGGGTGAAGTCATCGATGCTGCGATCGAGGCACACGGCGGAGCTGAGAATATCTCTAACCTTAAAACCCTGGTGCGAAAATCCGAATTCATCAACTTTGCAACTGGCCAGAGCCGCAAGCCCGGGCCACCGTTCGACCAGGGGCAGCAGATGAATTTCAACGCCATGGATCTGGAAAACGATATTTTCGTCGCCAGGAACAAGGGCGAAGGCGGTGGGTATGTCTTTGACCAGGGTGTCATCATCAATGGTGATGACAGCTGGCAGCTGAACTACCGTTCAGGTACCGCTGCACCGTTGGCGGAGCCGGATTTCAATACGCAGTCTGGACCGTTTGTGCGTGTGACGCCTGTTTTGTTGATGCGGCAGTTGCAGGCCAGGCGCAATACGTCCAACTGGCTGGGTGAGTCCGAAGTGGACGGCCGCATGCAGGACGTGATCACCTTGGTGATGGAAGTAGGTCCGGCGCTGGCGCTCTACATCGACCAGGAAACGCACATGCTGACCCGGATGGAGCGGGTGCTGCCGCCGTTTGGCCAGATCGAATACAGCTTCCTGGATTACACCATGATCGACGGCATCGCCTTCAACCAGAAATTCCGGCTGTATGCCAACGGCGATGACAACCTGGTCATCGATGTGAAGGAGACACGGGTTAACGTGGCGCTGGAGGATTACCTGAAAGTACCGGGGAATCTGGGACAGGTCGCTGCAATAACTCCAGACGAACTCAGTACGCAGGAAATTGATGAAGGTGTTTTCCTGATCGGTGGCAACGGCACTTATGCCTTGTTTGTGGAGATGGAAGACCACGTGGTGGCCATCGGCGGGACGCAAACCGTGCCGGCGAGTATCGCCGAAATGCGTAAGGAAATAGCGGACAAGCCCATCAAGTACGGTGTTTTGACTCACCACCACAGCGATCACGTGCCGGGTGCGGCGGCTTACGCCGGACAGGGCGCGACCATTATTACCTTTGAAGAGAACAAAGAGGTGGTAGTCAACGCCTCGGGTGACGAAGATGCCAAACTCGAGTATATCGAGGATCGCATGACGCTGACGGACGGTGACAGAACCATCGAGCTTTACAACATTGGCCCAACGCCACACGCCGAAAATATCCTGATTGCCTACTTGCCGGACCAGGGCATCATTTTTGAAGCCGATCACTTCCCTCAGCCTCAGACCGGCGTGATTCCGCCTGCAGTGCCTGCTACGGTCGCATTTGCAAAAGCGCTGGAGAAGCTGAACCTGGACTACACCAAAATAGTCGGCGCACACAGTGCCCGTGTGGCCAGCCCGGCAGATCTCGAAACCGCCCTGAATCGTCAGGCAATGATGGCGGCCGGAGGAAAATAGATGCAACAGGGAGTCAGGGACCTGCGCCCTGACTCCCAAAACCCCGAAACACCAGCGCCCAACTGGCAGATCGGCCGAAAAAGGGATACATTCAAGGTGATTCGGTTGCCTGGTATTCTAGGAAAATGCTCGAGCGCGATCTCAAACGGTATGCTGCCTATTTCAGGGGCTGGTGCCAGGCCTTTGGGGAGCATGAAAGCATATACCGGGACGAAACGGGCATCAGCTGGCTAACAGCCTCCACCCAGTTGGGGCTGGTCCTGCCAAAACCGATGATCAAGCAACTCAATCGCGAGGTTCTGTTGCGTGAGCAGGCTCCCGCTGTCAAATTCCGCCGCAAGTGCATTGAGATCGGGTCGCTCGAAATTCCGATCGCAAAAAAGCATCAAAAAAAGGCTCGAAAGTTGATGAAAAAAATTCTCGAAAGCGGGGATGAAGTCCACGTTTTCCTGACCTCTCACCTGTTGTATTCAAGTGGAAGCAAAATCATCACCTTTTCCAGCAAGAAACCACTGGCGATCATTTACAAGGAAATCGGCACCATGCGCATCCGCGTGGCTTGACCAGGTCGTTCGGGATCAGGCAGCCCGCGCGGGAATATCGAATTCGAACCGGGTGCCCTGGTTCACTATGCTGTTGACGGTGATTCGGCTGCCGTGCAAATCCAGGATGCGCTTGACGATCGCCAACCCCAGCCCGGCCGAGCTGGAGCGCCCTTCCTCACCTTGCTCTGAACGATAGAAACGGTCGAAAATCCGGTCGAGTTCATGCTCGGCGATGCCGCAGCCGGTATCTTCTACCGCCACGGCAACGCAACCAGGTTTCCTGTCCAGGCTGATTGAAATCGTGCCTCCCAGCGGTGTATAGCGAACCGCATTGCGTATCAGGTTCTCAAGCACACGCTGCATCAGGCCAATATCGGCATGCACCATGGACGCGTTTCCCCCGGCCCGGACTTCAATATCGATGCCCTTTTGTTCTGCCTGCAGCTCGAACTCCTGGGTCACATCCTGCAGCAGTTCCGCCAATGAAAACGTCTCCAGGGTTGGCTTGATGCTGGTTGAATCGAGCTTGCTCAGCTCAAAAAGGTCGCCGATCAGCTGGCGCAGACGTAACGAATGTTTGCGGGTGATTTCAAGATAGCGCAGGCGTTCTTCTTCGCTTAGCGTATCGTTTTTCAGCAGCAGTGTTTCCACGTAACCGTGCATGGATGCCAGCGGTGTGCGCAGGTCATGTGAAACATTGCTGACCAGTTCACGGCGCAGGCGGTCGGTTTCCTTCAGGCCTTCAAATTGTTCCCGAATCTTGTTCGCCATGCCCGAAAATGCCTCGCGTAGCTGGCCGATTTCGTCCTGTTTGCCACGGTATGAGCTGTTTGCGGCGAGGGCCTCGACCATTTCCGGATCGAATCCTGAGTCGGTGAAGCGCTGCACATCGGCGGTCAGGCCAGTCAGCCGCCGGGTCAGCAAGCCAAACACCAGCAAACCGACCAGGAACGCTGCCAGCACAATGGCCACCAGGGCACCGAGGCTTAGCTTTTGCACATAGCTGCCCCGCACGCTGTCCGCCAGTTCATCGTATTTCTGTCCACCCAGGATGGCGTACAGATAACCCTGCAGCACCTCGTTGTGCATCACCGGGTGCGCGGAAAAAATCTTCTGCCGTTCGGTATTGCGGGGATCGGTACCCCGTAACGGCATTTCGGTTTCGCCGCCGATTAATTTGTGCACCGGTTCCAGCGCCACCCGCTCAGACTGGATGGATTCCGGTGGCATCGCATGGCCAAGGATCTGGCCCTGGGTATCGATCAGGTACACCTCCACGGTCGGATTGATGATCATCGCTCTTTGTGCCAACAGCGTGAGCGCTTCCTGGTTGACCGCGCCGTCCTCGATCAATTGCATCTCACCGGTAACATACATGGCGATCGAGGCGTTCAGGCGTTGGGTGATTTCCTCGTAATACAGGCGTGTGCTGACCTGTTCCACCAGGAAGAACCCGCCACCAATGATGGTAACGACCAGTAGCAGGGCCGCGCTGAGCCTGGCGAACAGGGTTCTCATGCTGCGTACTCCTGTGGCCGGGCATCGAGTTTATAACCCACGCCCCATACCGTAACAATGACTTCAGGATGTGCCGGGTCCGGCTCGATCTTGGAGCGCAGGCGATTGATATGGGAATTGACCGTGTGTTCATAGCCGTCATGGCCGTAGCCCCAGACACTGTCGAGTAACTGAGCGCGGCTGAAGACATGCCCCGGGTGGCGGGCGAAATGCAGCAGCAGGTCGAACTCCCGGGCCGTTAACGGCATGAGCTCGTTATTGACCAGAACCTGACGGCCACTGGTATCTATTTTCAACGGGCCGATGGAAAGCGTCTCTGCACCGCCCGGAAAGCGTTTTTCCAGTGACTCGACGCGCCGGAAAATGGCTTTGACCCGGGCCATCAGCTCAGAAACACTGAATGGTTTGGTAACGTAATCATCGGCACCCAGTTCAAGTCCCAGCACGCGGTCGAGCTCGGAAGACTTTGAGGTCAGCATCAGGATCGGTACGTAGCGTGATTCCCGCCGCAAAGAGCGGCAAATACTCAGGCCGTCCGGTCCAGGCAGGCGCAGATCGAGTATGACCAGGTCCCAGTTGCGCGCGAATGCGTGGCGCATTCCCTCGTGGCCATCGCTGGCGAGTGTGACCTCGCAGTCGATGTCACGCAGATGCAAAGCCAACAGTTCGGCAATGTCCTTCTCGTCCTCTACCACCAGTACTTTTCGCTTGTTCATAGTCTATCCAGTCACGATTCCTGTTCGAAAAGTAGACCAGAAATCTAACGAAAGTATCACGGCGAATAATTTATTCGATAAAAATCCCTGTTATTCCATGAACATACGGTAGGAGACATTCGTGATAGGTCTGTGAAGACTGTTCTGGAGAATAAGCGTCGGGACGGGAGAAAAACCCGGAAACGAAAAATCAGCTTTACCACAGGAGAGTATGCAGATGAGAAAGACAGCGTTTATTTTGAGTGCCGCATTGATGATCAGCGGGTCGGCTTTTGCCGGCGAGAACAAAACCTACGAAGTAACCATTACCAATCTGACCAAGGGACAAATTTTCACCCCGGTGCTGGCCGCCACGCATAATAGCGATATCGCTTTCTTTAAGCTCGGCGATCCCGCCATCGCGGAATTGGAGTTGATTGCGGAGGATGGAAATACAGGACCGCTGAACGACCTGCTGTTGTCCTTGCCCAACCTGGTACAGGATACCTCGGGGACCGGCCCGATCATGCCGGGCGATTATGCAACCTTTGAGATCAGTGGAAGCAACCGCTATGACCGGCTGAGCTTTGCGGCGATGTTGTTACCGACCAATGATTCTTTCGTTGCGCTGAACTCCATGAAGTTACCCCGCGACTACCATTCGACGGTGGCTATAGCCTATGATGCCGGCACAGAGTATAACGACGAATTGTGCGTCAGCATCCCCGGGCCTCCGGGTGCTTTCTGCGAAGGCGCCAATGTGCCCGATGACAGCGGTGAAGGTTATGTCCATGTCTCCAACGGCGTCCACGGCATCGGTGATACCCTGCCCGCGACACATGACTGGCGTAACCCGGTGGCCAAAGTGACGGTTCGCCGCGTCAAGTAAGATACGTTCTATTGATAAAAGGGGCCCCAACAGGGGCTCTTTTTATTTTGCCTGAAAGTACCCTTGCGGAATTTCAATATTATGCTCGAGTGAGTGCACACGGGTCGTTGCCATCCAGTCTCCAGTCTGCAGGTTGGTGTTTTTACTGGTCCGGTAGTAAAGCGTGCCGTTGAGCCAGTCCGGTTCTTCTTTGCGGGTTTCGATCAGGACGGCCTGCGGATCCGCTGCCGGGTGAAATGCGCGCCGGTCATGTACGCGCACAACCAGAGCGGTTTTATCGTCAATGAAATAATCCCGGCTGAACTGATCGGCCAGCGTGACCCGAACCCGCCATTGAGAGCCGCTGCCTTCCAGTACCTGGCCTTCAAGAGTTACTGTTGTGCCGTCCCGGTACAGGTCCATCAGCGTGAAAAACCTGCCGGGAAACTCTATGCCGTGCCGCAGGGCGGCGGTAGACTGCTGGCTTTGCAGTTTTACGCCGTCCGACGGCGTCCATAGCCAGGCTTTACCATCGTCCAGACCTTCGCTGAATACTTTTTGGTCTGCAAGCATGATATCGATCCGCATATCGCCGGCGCGGGTTGCCACGTAGATGGCCTCGAGCCTGGAACCGGGCTCTTCGATGGTCAGCTGAACCCTTACATTTTCGATCCTGGCCCAGTTTTCGCCGCCGCCAACGGCTGCTTCGTTACGGGCCAGCAGTTGTTCGAGGTCGCTGGCTAGCACAGTGGCCGGCACCAGGCATAGAGCCAGTAATAAAAGTATTGTCGCTCTGGGCATCGTTTCCCCCGGGGCTTTTGCTTCCTGTTTTCTGCCTCCATGTTATACGCCAATGGCACATTCTGCTCACTCCAATACACCGGATTCTCCACCCGAGACTCCGGGCCGCAGCTTCTTTGGCGTTTTTCGCTACAGTCGTCGCGCCCTGGGGCTGGTGTGGCAAACCAACTGGCGTTTGACCGTTGTGCTGGGGTTATTGACGCTGGTAGCTGGCGTACTGCCCGCCGCGGTGGCCTATGTTGGCGCATTGATCATCGATGCGGTGGTGGCGGCTTCCCAGGCATTCCGGGAAGCGGGTGAGGCTGAATTCGCCACGGTGTTCACCCTGGTCGCCCTGGAAGCTGCCATTGTGGCCGCGCTGGCCGGGGCGCAAAGAGGGATCTCGCTGTGCCAGGCCCTGTTACGGGCACAATTGGGACAGCGGGTTAATGTGATGATCCTCGAAAAAGCGCTAACCCTGGAATTGGCGCAATTTGAAGACTCAGAATTTTATGACAAGCTGACCCGGGCGCGCCGGGAGGCTTCGAGCCGCCCCCTTTCCCTGGTAAATCGCACCTTTGGGCTGGCACAGAACCTGATTTCACTGATCAGCTACGGTGTCCTGCTGGTCAAGTTCTCACCCTGGGCCGTGGTGGTCCTGATCGTTGCCGGGTTGCCCAGTTTCATCGCCGAAACACGTTTCTCGGGTGAGGCATTTACACTGTTCCGCTGGCGTTCCCCGGATACCCGCATGCAAATTTACCTGGAAACGGTGCTGGCGCGTGAAGATAACGTAAAAGAGGTCAAATTGTTCGGCCTGGGTCCCTTGTTACTGCAGCGCTACCGGGATATTTTCGAGCGCCTCTATACCCGCGATCGCTCGCTGGCAATTCGCCGTGATGGCTGGGGGTTTTTGCTGGGTCTGATCGGCACGGCCGCCCTCTACGGTGCCTATGCCTGGATCGCGGCCGCTGCCGTTCTCAGCCGGATTACACTGGGCCAGATGACGATGTACCTGATGCTGTTCCGCCAGGGCCAGTCTGCAGTATCGGCGATCCTGACAGCTATCGGCGGCATGTATGAGGACAACCTTTATCTTTCCACTTTGTATGAATACCTGGAAACACCTTCCGGTAGAGAAGATTCGGCTGCGCACAGCGACGTGAGCCAGGGTCCGGACCCGCAAGACGGCATTCGATTCGAAGCGGTGTCTTTCACCTATCCTGGCGCCAGCCGGCCTGCATTGTCCGAAATCGATTTGCACATCCGCCCGGGACAATCGCTGGCCCTGGTGGGTGAAAACGGTTCCGGTAAGACGACCCTGATCAAGTTACTGACCCGGCTCTATCAGCCCGACAGCGGACACATCCTGCTGGACGGAATGGACCTGGAAGACTGGCCTGAAGAAGCTCTGCGTCAGCGGGTCGGTGTCATTTTCCAGGACTTTGCCCGCTACCAGTTCCTGGTGGGTGAAAACATCGGTGCGGGGGATGTGCGTTACTTTGATGATGAAGAACAGTGGCAGGAAGCCGCGGAAAAGGGCATGGCGGATGAATTCGTGGCCGATTTACCAGAGGGCTTTCAGACCCAGCTTGGCAAGTGGTTCAAGGGTGGGCAGGAATTATCCGGCGGGCAATGGCAGAAAATTGCCCTGGCGCGCGCTTTCATGCGCAGCGAAGCAGATATCCTGGTACTGGACGAGCCGACGGCGGCCATGGATGCAGCCGCGGAAGCCACCATCTTCGAACATTTCAGGAAGCTCACCCAGAACCGGATCGCCATCCTGATCTCTCACCGTTTTTCCACCGTGCGCATGGCCAGCCAGATCGTCGTGATCGAAAATGGCCGGATCATAGAACGCGGCAGTCACGAAAAACTGATGGAGCTGGATGGGCACTATGCCCGTCTGTTTCAGCTGCAGGCAGCCGGTTACCGCTAGTCTACCCCGGTGCAAGAGGGCCTGGTGAGCACCAATACAGTGCAATAGTGCCCTTCACCGGCTTAATAATGCTGCAATATTGGCGTTTTATGGTAATGGCATGTTCCTTGCTGCATATAAACCATGAAACCCAGTACCCGAATGCCCTCACTCAGGGCCCTGCGTGCATTCCAGGTGGCCGGCCGGCACCTCAGCTTCAAGCTGGCTGCTGATGAACTGTACATCACGCCGTCCGCGGTCAGTCACCAGGTCAGGAATCTTGAATCCTTCCTGGGCATAGATCTGTTCTTCCGCAAAACACGTGCCTTGGAGCTGACTGGCGCCGGTGTGAAATACCACGAGTTCCTGGATGGCATGTTCGCGCGACTGGAGACAGAAACCCGCCAGTTGCTGACGGAGTATGGCCGCCGGATCCTGCGTCTTTGCGTGCCGCCGTTTTTTGCCAGTGAGTTGTTGCTACCCAGGCTCCACGCGTTCCAGGTCCTGATGCCGAAGACAGATATCCGCGTAATCACCCAACCCAGCCTGATGAAAGAACATCCATCCGATGCGGATCTCTCCATTTTGCTGGGCACTGGCGACTGGCCGGAGCTGGTGACCTATCCCCTGTTTCCCCGGCGCATCGTTACCGCCTGCTCGCCCGAGCTGAAAAAAGTAGAGCGGTTTGCAAAATATTCCGACCTGAACGGCCAGACGCTGATCGTGCATGAGAACCGGCCCTACTCCTGGGTGAACTGGGCGCAAGCCCTGGACATCAAGCCGCCCAAGGCAGGCAAGATATTCCGCTTTGATTCGATGGCGGCGGTCGTACAAGCGGCGGCGGAGGGGCTGGGTGTCGCCCTCGTTTCCTGGCCGCTGAGTGAAAGCTGGTTCAAGTCGGGCCAGTTGGTTTGTGCCCTGGATGAGGAAGTGGAGACCGGCGAGCAGTTCTTTCTCGCACATCGGCCGGAGGAGCAGGAACGCCCTGAAGTGACCAGTGTCATCGAATGGATCCTGGAGGAGTTCCAACAGGACGCATGAAAAATTCTATGCCATGGGCAACAAAACAGCGTTTGTCAGCGCGAGCCCAGGTTTTTAATCTTGCAAACGTGTTCTGAGACATTCATCAAACAGGAGAGTACAGATGAACAACAGCAAGATTTTAACGATTGGTTGTGTCGTAGCTATCGCCCTGACACCTTACAGCGTGAAAGCTGCTTCCATGAAAGCCGGGTTGGATGCGTGCGCAGATGCCCTGGTCACCGAGCTCGCCAGCAGCAATGGCGCTCCACTGGACTATCGCGTGAACCCCGAGAGTGACGCCACAGGGGCGCGACTGAAGAGGCGCGAAGTCATTCACCTCGATGCCAGGGATCCGAACAGCCAGGAAGTTGTTGCAAGGGCTGATTGCACGGTTGACCATCGTGCCAACGTCCGCGGGCTGGTCAGCGTGCCGCTGGATGCCGCAGATGCCGCTGAGCGTGCAACGAGCTTGTAAACATCAACAGGTGCCCCGTGGGGGCGGGTCCTGTTTTCGGGAAGTGCGATTTCCGGAAGCGGGGTTCGTCCCTACACTTCCTGGCCGGCGGCGAAGCCGGATGACCAGGCCCATTGAAAGTTGAACCCGCCCAGGTGGCCGGTGACGTCGACCACTTCGCCGATGAAAAACAGCCCCGGCACTTTTGATTCCATGGTTTTAGATGACAGGTCGCGGGTATCGACCCCGCCCAGGGTGACTTCTGCAGTACGGTAACCCTCGGTGGCGGCCGGCTTGAGCTGCCAGCACGAAAGCCTGTCTGCTATCTGCAGCAATTCACGATCCGGCCAGTCGGCCAGCGCCAGGTCCCTCTTTTGCGGCCAGTGCAGCGTCTCCAGTTCATGCACCAGCTTACCCGGCAAAAGGGACGACAACGGTGTACGTAACAGCGATTTGGGCTGCGTTCTCTTCCAGCCGGTCAGCAATGCAACCACGTCCTGGCCTGGCAGTAAGTTGACCTCGACAGGTTCACCTGGCTGCCAGTAGCTGGAGAGCTGTAACACGACAGGGCCGCTCAAGCCCCGATGCGTGAACAGCAAATCCTCGCGAAAGGACGCCCGCGGGTTGGACAGCACAACTTCGCAAGAGACCCCGGATAAGCGGTTGAATACCTCTTGCAGCGCGCCGCTGAAGGTGAACGGCACCAGTCCGGCGGTCAACGGCAGCTGGCGCAGGCCGAACTGCCGCGCCAGTTCGTAGCCGAACCCTGAACCGCCCAGGCTGGGAACAGACAGGCCACCGGAGGCTACCACCAGCGATTCAGCCGCAAACTTCCCCAGGTTGCTGTCCAGATGGAACCCACTGTCCTGATCTACGCTGGAGGTTTCACAGCCAGTGAAAATGGCGACACCGGCAACATCACACTCCTGCAGCAGTGCCGCGACAATCTGTTTCGAAGATTGCCTGCAAAACAGCTGGCCACTGAGGCCGTTTACCGTTTCTTTTTCGAAATATTCGATGCCGTGCCGTTCAACCAGTTCAATGAAATCCCATTGTGTGTAACGGCTCAAGGCGCTTTTGCAAAAATGTGGATTGGCCGACAGGAAGCGCTCCGGACTGATGTGCAGATTGGTAAAATTACAGCGCCCGCCACCCGACATCAGGATTTTTTTACCCACTTTGTTGGAACCCTCGAGCACAATCACGCGGCGACCGCGCTGTGCGGCAGTGATAGCGCACATCAGGCCGGCGGCGCCGGCGCCGATGATCAGGGTGTCCGCGTGGTGAGCCGGCATGGTGGTGAGATTCTAAAGTACAATGCCCCGGCGTGAAACAGGACTTACTACAAATCAACGACCAGGTGATCCCCTACGAGGTCATTCACCGGCCCCGCGTCACCCGCAGAATTCACCTTGAAATCAACAGCGAGGGCGGCTTACTGGTGGTGGCGCCGAAACGGATGGGCCGGCGTGCCATTAACCGGACGCTGCAACGAAAGGCCGGCCACGTGGCGAGGTTCCTCAACGACGCCCGTGCAAAACAACAGGATTTGCCGGCGCTAGCGTACACCAGTGGAGAGCAGCATTTTTATCTTGGCTTGAAAATTCCCCTGGCTATCGACATTCGACCTGGCAAGCGGGGCATCGTCCGGGTTACCGGGGAACAAATCCTTATCGGTGTTCCTCAGCAACAGCCCGGGCAGGTAAAGAAACAGCTCACCCGCTGGTACCGTCAACAGGCTGAGCAGCTGTTTGTGAAGCAGTTGCAACACTTCAGCAGCCTGGCGGCCTGGACGGCTGGCCAGGTGCCGGTGATGCGATTGCGGATGATGAAACGAACCTGGGGGAGCTGTTCAAGCGGCGCTGTCATCACCCTGAACCCTCACCTGGTAAAAGCACCGGCGGAATGCATCGATTACGTGGTGGCCCATGAGATTTGCCACTTGCGTGAACATAATCATGGCAGGGCTTTCTACGCCTTGCAGGAGCGACTTTATCCGCAGTGGCGACAGGCCAGGGCGCTGCTCCGGAGCCAGGGGCATATGTACCTGCACTGCTGAGCGTCAGGTCTCTTGTGTAATTACCGGGGTTTTCTTTTTGTCAGCCGCAAGGTACGGCAGCAGCGGCGTTTGCACCACCAGGCTGAACAGGGCCACGCCGTAAACGGCGCTCTGTATCGTGTACCAGTGCGGGATATCCACGCTTAATGACAGGGCCAGCGCGATGGCGACCGCGCCGCGAATACCGCCCCACAGCACCAGGTTCTGTTCGGAAAAACCCAGCTTACCCACACCCGGAATGTACGACACAGGACCCACGCCGAGAAATACAATGACAGCACGGGAAACCAGGGCCGCCAGCACACCAACCGCCATGGCCAGCCAGTGATCCTGGAACATCTGGACGTTGATGCTCATACCCACGGCAAAAAACAGCATCGCGTTGGCGCAAAAGCCCAGTATTTGCCAGGAGTCCAGCGCAAAAGCGATGTCTTCTTCTGAGCGATGCCGGCGCTGACGCCAGGCCACGGTCAGCCCGGCCGTGAGGGTGGCCACAACGCCACTGAATCCCAACAGGTGTTCGCCAATCCAGAAACTGGAGAAGGCCAGCACCAGCGTGGCGGATGTCGATAGCACTTTATCGTTGGCCGGTGAGATCACCAGATCCAGCAGCCAGCCAAGAACCACCCCGATGGCTGCACCTCCCAGCAGGGTCAAAGCAAATCGGCCCGCTACCGACCCTACTGAAAGCTCGGCCCCCGGCATGATCAACAAACCGGAAATCATCACGAAAAGCGTAATGGTGGTCGCATCATTGATCAGGCTTTCACCTTCGAGAATACGCTCCACCCTCTGTGTGCCGCCATTTCGGCCCAGCACGCCGGAGATCATGGCAGGGTCGGTGGCGCTGATCATCGAGCCGATCAGCAAGGCGAGAGCCCAGTTGCCCCCCAGCGAGTCGCCGATCAAAAACAGGATAATACCTGCTGCCAGCGCGGCCGCGACCAGTAGCAGCGGTACCGAGAGCAGGCCGATCAATAGCGCCTCCTTGCGCATCCAGCGCATGTCGACATTAATCGCTGCTTCAAAAATCAATATGGGCAACAACAGGTAGAACACCAGGTCACGCAGGATCTGCCAGCGCAGGCCGGTATCCATACCCAGGCCCACCCAGATTTCCGATGATACAAAGCCGAGCAGTACCAGGGCCACGGGCAAAGAAATCCATGGCAGTCGCGCCAACGGCTTGCTCAACACGGCAGCCAGCAGGATGCCGAACATCAAAAAAGGCAGGAGGTTTCCGAACATGGTATTTGGCTCCGGGTACTGCGTATGCTTTAGAGAAGGAACGGTTTCAGCACCGATTCATTACACCGGAGCCAACAACAGATTCTTGTCCCAGATCAATGAAGTCATGTCCGCGTGCCGCGATGATAACAGGATATTTTCTGCGGAGTATCCTCATGAAAAGCCCAGACCAGACCGCATTCAAGACCATCCTGATCATCACAATGATAATTGCCGTCGCCATGTTGCCCTTCGTGGCCAAAGCGGACTCCCACAAAATGCACAGGCCGCCGCCGTTTTCAGACTTTGATGAAAATGGTGATGGCGTGGTTAGCGCAGAAGAGTTTGCCGACATGCGAGCCGCGCGTATGGCTGCTAAGGCCGAATCCGGCAAGCCGATGAAAGGCGCTGCCTCGGCGCCAGCATTCAGTGATCTCGATACCGATAATGATGGTGTTTTGACCGAAGCCGAACTGGTCACTGGGCAAAAAGCCCACCGGCATGCGATGCAGGAGAAGCACAAAGGCGCCGGTGGTAAGGGCATGCAACATGGCAAAGGCATGAAGATGCCCACTTTCGGTGACCTGGATCTTGATGGTGATGGCTGTATCAACGCTGAAGAGTTTGCCGTCCACCAGGCTGAGCGCCACGGCAAGACAAAAACCCAGAACTAACGATTCAGGCCGGAATTCAAACGCCGAATCCAGCGGGTTGAATGATGTAAAATCAGGGGATGGAATTCATCATCACCTAACCCTGAAGAGACATCCCGCCATGACCACGCTGATCCGTCAGAACGACCTCATCGAGAGCGTAGCCGACGCCCTGCAGTACATCTCCTACTACCACCCGGTAGATTTCATCCAGGCCATGAACGAGGCCTACGAGAAAGAAGCCAACCCGGCCGCCAAAGATGCAATGGCCCAGATCCTGATCAACTCGCGGATGTGTGCCGAAGGCCACCGGCCCATCTGCCAGGACACGGGTATCGTGACGGTCTTCCTGCACGTGGGCATGAAAGTGCAGTGGGAGGGTGATATGAGCGTCACCGAGATGGTTAACGAGGGCGTGCGCCGCGCCTACATGGACCCGGACAATCCCTTGCGTGCCTCGATCCTGGCAGACCCGGATGGCGCGCGGCGGAATACAGGGGACAACACGCCCTGTGTGATTCACTACGAGATTGTGCCCGGTGACACGCTGGAGGTTCATGTGGCGGCCAAGGGGGGCGGGTCGGAAGCCAAAACCAAGTTCGCCATGCTTAACCCGTCCGATTCAGTAGTGGACTGGGTGTTGAAGATGGTGCCGCTGATGGGCGCCGGTTGGTGTCCGCCCGGCATGCTGGGTATCGGTGTGGGCGGTACGGCGGAAAAAGCCATGGTGCTGGCCAAGGAAGCCCTGCTCGATCCGATCAATATTCATGAGCTACAGGACAAGGGAGCTGAAAACCGCTCTGAAGAGCTGCGGCTCGAGCTGTACGACAAAATCAACCGCCTGGGTATCGGCGCACAAGGCCTGGGTGGCCTGACGACCGTGCTGGATGTCAAAGTGAAAGACTTTCCAACACACGCGGCGAACAAGGCTGTGGCCATCATTCCTAATTGTGCCGCCACCCGTCATACCCACTTCACACTGGATGGCGCCGGCCCGGCCCGCATGGAAGCGCCGAGCCTGGCTGACTGGCCCGCAGTCGCCCGGGAAGGCGGCGACAACGTGAAACAGGTCAACCTGGACACCGTCACGCGTGAAGAAATCAGTCAGTGGAAGCCGGGCGATACGCTACTGCTGAACGGAAAAATGCTGACCGGAAGGGATGCGGCCCATAAACGAATGGTCGACATGCTCGCTGCTGGCGACGAATTACCCGTAGACCTTACCGGCCGCTTCATTTACTACGTTGGCCCGGTTGATCCGGTGCGCGAAGAGGTGGTTGGCCCGGCCGGCCCGACGACGGCGACGCGGATGGACAAATTCACCCGCACCATGCTGGAAGAAACCGGGTTGATGGGTATGGTGGGCAAAGCCGAGCGAGGCCCCGCCGCCATCGAAGCCATCCGTGACAACCAGGCGGTTTACCTGATGGCTGTGGGTGGCGCGGCTTACCTGGTGGCGCAAGCGATCAAGTCTGCCAAAGTGCTGGGTTTTCCCGAGCTGGGGATGGAGGCTATCTACGAGTTTGATGTCCGGGACATGCCGGTTACGGTGGCTGTTGACGTCAACGGTGAATCGGTGCACAAGCTGGGGCCTGACACCTGGCGACTGAAAATAGCCGAAGGCTGATTTCATTTTTAACGGAAGAATTTGATGCAACACACCCGCTTTTTCATCGTAGCCATACCCTTACTGCTTGTTCTGCAGGCTTGCTCAGGAATAGAGCACAAACACCAGATTGACACAGGTGATAGCAACAGTTTTCAGCACGGAGTCTCGACCCAAGCCAGGCCCTGGACACATGAAAGTTTTGACAACGATCATGATAAATTCACTTTTGCACTGTTTTCCGACCTGACCGGCGGAGAGCGCGAAGGGGTTTTCAAAGTTGCCATTGCACAATTGAATCTGCTGCGCCCCGAGTTGATCCTCAGTGTGGGCGACCTGATCGAAGGCGGCACCACCGACCGGGCGCAACTGGAGAACGAATGGAGTTCTTTCGATCTGCGTGCAGACCGGGCCCGAGCCCCGGTGTTTTACACGGGTGGCAATCATGATCTGACCAACCCGGAGATGTGGGCCGTATGGGGGGAGCGATACGGCCCGCGCTATTACCATTTCATTTACAGGGACACCCTGTTCCTGGTGATGGACACCGAGGACAACACGGCTGAGTTTCAGTCGGAACTCTCGAGAATCAGGGACGAAGCCATCGTCATTATCGATAGGCAGGGCTGGGATGCCCTGCCAGACACGGCCTACGGCAAATCGACAGAGCGTAAAAGTGGCCGGATCAGCGCTGAGCAAGCCGCCTACTTCCGGCGCGTCATCAGCAACAGCCGGGATGTGGAACACACCTTCGTGGTGATGCACAAGCCGGCCTGGCAACGGCCTGATGAAGAAAACTTCGCAACGGTGGAGGCGGCGTTGCAAGACCGGCCTTACACCGTCTTTTACGGGCACGAGCACGCCTACCTGCATGAACAGCGTTTCGGCCGGGATTACATTCGCCTGGGCACCACCGGTGGGGTACAGAATCCCGCCAAGGACATGGCGATTGACCACGTCACTTTGGTTACTGTTTCAGGGAGCAGTGTGGATATCGCGAATCTGCGCATGTCAGGCATTTTCGACAAGACCGGACAGATTCCCGCAGGTGGTGAAGACCTGTGTTTCGAGAGCTGCAACTGATCGCGCCAGGGAATCCGTAGACTCTGCCGGAAATTAAGCGCTAAGCGCTCTCATTTCTCACCGCGCTATTCCAGATCGCGTCCAGCAAGTACTGTGTGCGCTCGCTGATCCGGATGCTGGCTTCCCGCCACTCGGGGTCGGCAACCATGCCCGCAAAGTCCTGGAACATCAGTGCCGAACCGGGTTTGCTGGAGGCGACGACCACATCCTTTGAATTTCGCCAGCCGGAGATATACTCATAAATCCCGGCATAGTCCTGTTCGCGTTGCGACAGGAAGTCGTCCAGCTTGATCACGCCGGCTGCACCGGAAATCCTCAGATCCATGATGCCCGCACCGGACTCAAAACCGCAGTTCCAGGTGGTGGTGGAGCCATCATCGAACACGATCACACCACTGCCACTGACGGCGGCGCCGGTTTCGCTGTTGCGGCGCAGGTAGGCGTCAACCGAGGAGATTTCAAGATTCAGCGGCATGTATTCAGCAGCAGCGCGCATGTTATACCAGCCGGCATCGCCTATCGCACCGTAGGGTTCAAGCTTCGGATTCATGCGGATGTTGCTC
>Ga0265303_10000683_pt1 | contig 19653 bp, 30 predicted proteins | sample Helome_2_FD_192494 | JGI IMG/M metagenome (GOLD analysis project Ga0265303, IMG submission 192494) | Marine sediment microbial communities from subtidal zone of North Sea - Hel_20160317 (Illumina Assembly) | ecosystem: Environmental > Aquatic > Marine > Subtidal zone > Sediment ... | reverse complement strand
CTGGCGAGGCACAAATTATTTTACAGAAAGTCGATCACCCAAGCCGAGTCCATTTTGATATTGAAACAGACGACATCGAGGCCGAAGTTGAAAGATTGGTATCCCTAGGTGCCGAGATTGTAGAAAGGATGGAGAAGTGGGTAATTATGGAAGCACCTAGCAAGCATCGATTTTGTGTTATAGGCCCGATACGTCATGATTTCGAAGAAAATTCGAATCTGTGGGAGTAACAAACATTTGCCCAACAAACACATGCAGCCGCAACAACGAAGCGCATCGCGTTTTGTTGGCCACCGAACCGTTTCTTACACGGGTTTGAGTTAGCTGGTATGAGCTAGTAGCATTGCCAGAATGGCTCTTTTGAAAATAAGTGCATGCCACTTAAGGCAGGCATTAAAGGAATTTAACAGTCTGAGAACGGTAACGCGCCTGACGGTTTGGTTGATCGTAATCGAGGCGACTAAATAACGGTTTGATTCTGATCTGGGATACAAAGATATGAGCCAGTCACTAAAAACTATGCGTGATCTGATTGAAGGCCGTCCCGCCCTGATTGTTATCGATATTCAGGCGGAAACTTTCTTCGACAGGACTGATGAAGCTATTCCTACGATGCCAGACTATGCAGATCGAATGCTTGAAGCTCGCACAGTAATCGACAAGGCACGAGAAAAGGAAATTCCTGTCATATTTATTCAGGAAGTACACCGCCCAGATCTTGTTGATTTTGGACGCGAACTAGATGGCAGCGAAGACATCCATTGTATCGAAACGAACCCCGGAACCGACATTGCAATCGAAGAAATGGGCTTTCTTCCAAACGACTACCTGATCAAAAAGAGGCGCTATTCGGCTTTCTTTGGCACTGATTTCGAGATTTTGTTGCGTGGATTAAAAATCGACACACTTTTACTCTGTGGCGGTCTTACTGACGTTTGCGTTCACTATACATTTGTTGATGGGCATCAATCTGACTACTTTTGCCGTGTAATTGAAGATTGTGTTGCAGGTTCTAGCGAGGAAGCACACGAGGCATCCTTATGTGCCATGGAATATCTTCAATCAGGAGCACGTTGTTCTATTGAAAGCGTACTGGAGGCGATGGAAAGCTTTACTTCTGGTCGAACAGATGCCACATAACAAGCGCATGCCGTCGGGCGCGACCAAACCGCCGCTGACGCGAAACCTTAGCTATCCAGGTAAGGGTAATTACCAATGACCTCAACCAGAAAGGATCAAATTTGCGCGCTGCTTAAGGGCATCGAAACTGGTGACGCCGCAGCAGTTGCAGTCGTCAATGAGGACAAATATATTCAGCATAACCCCCAGACTCACGAAGGCAGTGAGGGTTTGGCTGCTCTGTTTAAGCGGCTATCGAAAACCTCCCCTCGTGTCAATATCGTGCGGATCTTCGAGGATGGCGATTACGTATTCGCTCACACAGAGTACGACTTCGCGAGTTCGAATATCGGCTTCGAAATCTTCCGCTTCGAGGATGGTATGGCCGTTGAGCACTGGGACAACATCCAACAAAGGCTCGGCCCCAACCCATCGGGTCATACCATGGTCGATGGGCCCACCGAAGCAACTAACCTCGACAGGACTGAATTCAGCCGGCAAATCGTGCGCTCCTTCGTAGCAGAGATCCTCATAAATGGTAAGCTCGATAAACTGGAAGATTATATCGATAACGAACACTTCACTGAGCACAATTCACGCAGCGGTGATGGCCTGTCCGCATTGCGCTCCGCGCTTTCCGACCCCGTGTCTAGCGACGGCATCACCATACAATACGACAGAATTCATCGCCTTCTGGCAGAGGGGAATTTTGTGCTTTCGGTTAGTGAAGGCTCCCTAAACGGGGTGCACTCCTCGTTCTATGACCTTTACCGGGTTTCTGATGGCAAGCTTGTAGAGCACTGGGATACGACCGAAGCGATACCCCCGCACGGCGCATGGAAGAATGACAACGGCAAATTCTAAGTCTGGACTCAAACCATAGGCACAGCCTCTTTAATAAATCTGGTAAGCACAGGAGCCTGCAAAGATGATCAAGTTTGTAATGTGTATAACACGACACCCGAATATGACTCGCGAAGACTTCAAAGATTACTGGATGAATAAACATGGCCCGTTCTTCATGGAAAATGCCGGCGTTATGAGGGCCAAAAAATATGTGCAATCTCACACGCTAGACACCCCTTTGAACGAAGGGCTGAGGAGTTCCAGAGGCATGTTGCCGGAATATGATGGCGTCGCCGAAGTGTGGTTCGAGTCGGAGGAAGATATGATGGCAGGAATGAGTTCGCCGGAGGGGCAGAAATTAGGTGACGCACTGCTGGAAGACGAGGGAAACTTTATCGATCATGCAAAATCCGCGGCATTCATTGTTGAGGAGCATGAGCTTTAAGCAGCTAACAAGGGCATGCAGGCGGATAAAATGCCCACGACGCGCGCAATTCGCCGCTGGTACGGAGCAATAGCGGGCTGAATGAGAAGCCTATTTTGAAGATAAGGCAGGCCACAGAATTTGACCGTACTGCAATTGATGCTATCCACATGAGCGCTTTTGGGCAGAGTCAAGGCCAGGAGATTGTGGAACTGGTCAATAATTTACTGGACGATGAGACAGCAAAGCCCTTACTTTCGTTAGTGGCAAAAATAAACGGAAAGCTGGCGGGCCATATACTTTTCACAGCAGTACGAATCCATCCCGAGGCTCAGGAAACCACAGCCCGGATTCTCGCACCACTAGCCATTTCAAGGGACTTTCAAGGTCAGGGCATCGGAGCTGCGCTGATTAGAGAAGGCCTGAAACATTTGGCTGAATCTGGGGTGGACCTGGTTTTCGTGCTGGGTCATCCTGGTTACTATCCGAAGTTTGGGTTTCAAGTCGCGGGACAGTTTGGCTTTGAAGCTCCTTATCCAATTCCATCAGAGCACGCAGATGCCTGGATGGTTTGCGAATTGAAAGCTGGTGAAATCGGGAAGAAAGAAGGTAAAGTTCAGTGTTCAGAGGTTTTAAATCAGCCCCGGCATTGGCGGGAGTAGAGCCCGCTAAGTAAACGTACCATCGGACGCGATAAAATCCGCGCTGCTGATTTTAGTGTTATGTGTTTGTCGAGTCATTTTATACACCCTTGAATTTGGAGATCCAAGTGGAACACGATCTGGAATCGAACAAAGAAAACGCCATAGCATTTTATCGAATGGCCTATTCAGGTAAGCCATCCAACGCCGTGGAAAAATATGCAGGTTCTGTCTACATACAGCACAATCCATTAGTAGGCGATGGCAAACAGGCTTTCATCGATTACTTTGATGAAATGGCTAAAGGTTACCCTGATAAAAAAATAGAATTTCTCCGAGCAGTTGCAGAGGGTGATTTAGTGGCACTCCATACGCACCAGACCTGGCCAGAAAACGAGCAATACGTGACCATGGATTTTTTCCGTTTTGATGACACCGGGAAAATTGTTGAGCATTGGGACTCAATACAGGAGGTGCCAGGTGAATCGAGAAACGGCAATCCCATGTACTGAGCAAGCACATGACAAACGCATGCAGCCGGGTCCCGCGAAGCAGGGTCGTTGAACCGAGCGTTAGCGAGTAACGTAAGTCATGACTGGCGAAGAAAACCTGGAAAAATTGCTGCTTGCTATGTCTCCGGCACTGATAGCTGGAGAGTATGTATATTGCTCCTTCGAAAAAGCTCAATACGGAGACCATGCAGATCTGGAGCCCATAGCTGCTTTTACAGAAAGCGAAGGTCTCACACTGGTCATCACAAAATCAAATGCAGATAAACACGAAATTAAGTATGAGTCGATTTTTAGATGCATCACACTAAATGTTCACTCCAGCCTGGATGCGGTTGGTTTAACCGCAGCATTTTCAAGTAAACTTGCTGAGCATGGAATAAGCGCAAACGTTATCGCAGGTTATTTTCACGATCATATATTTGTTCAGAATGAACATGCGGAGAAAGCAATTGCAGCAATTAGCGAACTTACTCGCTGACAGGCGGTTGCAGTCGGACAGGCTGCTGTTACGCGAGTGGTTGAATGCAGCATATTTTGTTCTACGATCGACTGATGCTAAGAACGGGTATTTACCATGTCTGAACCAGGTTTAGATTCGCTCGTCTACGTCTCTTCAGCCGTAAAGCTTTTGAGCCCTGAAGAAGTCGAGTATTTGTTAACTCGGGCGCGACAACGAAATGCAGAATACGGTATCACTGGTGTCCTGCTTTACATCGGGGGCAACTTCATGCAGTACATTGAAGGTCCGGCGGGTAACCTCGAAGTCATATACAAGATAATTCGGGAAGACAAACTACACACTGGAATAATATTGGTAACTCGAGAACCTGTTGAAGAGCGGGAATTTGGCGATTGGTCAATGGCCTATCATACCAGGGAAGCCCAGGGTTATGTTGGCTCCCCTGCCGAAGGAGTGCTGCTTGAAAGGAAACTGCAACTCCCCGTAACAAATCCGAGCACGGCCCGTATCGTGCTGCATGGTTTCTGGAACCGGAGTAGTCCCTATTGAATAAAATTATCTCACTTGTTCTAACAGTATTACTTACAGGCTTTTCTGGTAACTCAGTAGCATCGAGCGATACGAGGGCACTCGTAGAATTACCCGCAATGATGCAGGAACACATGCTATCCAATATGCGTGATCACCTGGCTGCCATAAATGAAATTCTTGTTTACCTGGGCAATGGTGAACTGGATAAAGCGGCAGAAACTGCCGAGTATCGACTAGGCATGAGTTCACTGGAATCTCACGGGGCCGGTCACATGGCCAAATTCATGCCCGCAGGAATGCGCCAGGCAGGAACTGCTATGCACAAGGCAGCAAGTCGATTCGCATTAAAGGCACAGGAAGGAGAAGTGTTAGCCGCATACAAGGCGCTCACCGAAGTCACTTCCGCTTGTGTGGCATGTCACTCGGGTTACAAGGTCAAATGAGATATTTGCCGCCGCTGTGAGCGTTAGGCGCAACGGACATGTATCGGCCGCCAGGCATTCTTTATACCACTTATTTCATGGCTATCTTTGCGTATCCGGTCATTGGTACTAGCGGTGAGGATGTATGGGTAAAATGCAACTAGCGTGGCAAATAAGAGAGGCTATTCCGGATGACTCCGAAAATCTCAAAAATTGCATGCTGTCTGCCTATGCCGTATACGAGGAGCGAATGGGTGGGGCACCCCTTCCTCCCATGGACGTCGATTATTTGTCCGAGATCAAGAACTACCCCACCTGGGTGGTCGAGTCAGAAGGCAGTGTTGTTGGCGGATTAATAATGGTATTCGAAAACGATCAGGCCTCAATAGCAAATGTGGCTGTTGATCCCGGGTTTCAGGGATTTGGCATCGGCGGCGCACTAACGAAGTTCGCGGAATCAAAAGCCAGGGAATACAGCTTTTCTGAACTACAGCTTGCTACTCATGTTTTGCTTACTGAAAATATATCGCTGTATCAGCATCTCGGATGGAAGGAAACCGCTAGAGATGAAAGCAGAATCTTTATGACGAAAAGGATATAGATCTACTAAAAATGAATCCCCATGAAACCCCTGACATGCACATACTGACCGGCCAACAAACCCCCACCTGCTCTGTAGGCAGCTGACTCTCATGAAAGCAATTGTATATAAAAAGTACGGGGCTCCCGGTGTTCTTCGAATCGAAGAGATAGAAAAACCAGTACCCGGGGATGATGAGGTCCTGATAAGAATCCATGCAGTAGAAGTAACCAAGGCTGACTGTGAACTGCGTAGTTTTAATTTTGCGGTGAAATGGTTTTGGCTGCCCTTACGAGTTGCGATGGGGATGACAAAGCCAAAGAAGCAGGTATTGGGCGGATATTTTGCCGGGGTAGTGGAATCTGTTGGCAAAGACGTATCGAAATTCAAGCCGGAAGACCAGGTTTTCGGGACTACCGGGCTTCGGTTTGGCGCATATGCCGAATACGCGAGCCTGCCGGCCAGTTACACGATTGTCCCGAAGCCCCATAGTATGAGTTTTGAAGAGGCGGCAGCGGTACCGCTGGGTGGGCTGAATGCACTTCACTTCTTGAGAAAAGCAAATATCCGAAACGGCGAAAAAGTTTTGATTAACGGTGCCGGCGGCAGCATCGGCACCTTCGGGGTGCAGATTGCCAGGGAAATGGGGGCCGAAGTGACAGCAGTTGACTGCGGCATCAAGGAGGAAATGCTACGCCGCATCGGGGCGCATCATTTCTTCGACTATACGCGAAAAGATTTCACCCAAAGTGACCAAACTTACGACGTGATTTTTAACATGGTTGCCCGCAGTTCCTATTCCAGTTGTGTTAACTCACTCAATCCCGGAGGACGATATCTGATGGGAAATCCTCGTATTTCCGACATGATAAGATCCGTTCTTACTTCCAGGTTTACGGATAAAACTGCAATTTTTATCTTTGCCGATGAAACAGAGGAAGAATTACTCGCACTCAAAGATTTGATTGAGGCAGGCAGAATAAAGTCCATCGTCGACAAAATCTATACCCCTCAACAGGCGGCCGAGGCGCATCATAAAGTTGAAACCGAACAACGACTGGGGGTTGTCGTAATTAGCATGGCAAAGTCCTGAAATTATTCGGATACACTGCGATAAGTTGAAAAAAGATTGCAAATGCCTGTGCAGTCAAACAACCTCTCGCTGATGCGAATGCTATAAGTAATGTATTAAGCCATGAAAATAATTATTTTCATTTTGTTGGTAATCGGTGCCGGCTGGCAGCTCTACTCCGATGGCGACCAGGTGATTCTTGGACCTGGCGTAATGGCTGGAGAAGAGCCCTATCAGGCTAGCATCAGCTCACCCGCCAACCACCGGATTGACGACTACACAATTGCCGAGTTTGCAGAATTTAGAATCAAGGCAAAGGTACTGTCGCGGGAAAACTATTACCTGGGTCGAGAAGCGGATCTGTCGCCCGTCGACTTAACACTGGGCTGGGGCAACATGTCTGATGAAAGCATTCTCGATAATATCGAGATTTCCCAATCGGGTCGTTTTTATCAGTGGCGGGTGGAGTCATTTCCTATACCCCGAGGTGAAATAGAATCCAGCAGTGCCAATATGCACCTGATTCCCGCCAACGAAATAGTCGCGAGTGCTATCAAACAAATCCGCAAAGGCGATATCATTGAGCTTTCTGGCAGTTTAGTTAATGTGACCGCAGCCAGTGATGGTTGGCGCTGGCAAAGTTCACAGACGCGCTATGATACCGGCAATGGCGCCTGTGAGTTGATCTGGGTAGACAGCGTCGAGGTGGTTACTGCAGAGCAAATTTAAATCGAGTGTTTAGTATAGAGCGACACAAAATTTCCCAGTTAATGAGGACCTGTAGATAAATGCATCGAAAAGGTAAACCGGCGGCAGCATTCGCGTCGACTACCGGCATGAACGGCAGCCGTTAAACCGTAGCAGGAGATAATTCCTATGTTTCAAGCTGAATGTCACTGCGGAAATGTAACTATGTCGGCAATCGAGTTGCCGCTTTCGGTAACGAGTTGCAACTGTTCAATATGCCATCGATTAGGCGCTATCTGGGCATACTATGATTTAGAGAAGGTAGAAATACAAACGCAGGGTTCTCCCATGATCATCTACTCATGGGGTGAAAAAAGTATTGAATATCACCATTGCAGTAAATGTGGTTGTTCTACCCACTATACCGCGACTGAAGCCAATGGCAGCGACCTGGTAGCTATCAATATTCGAATGGCCACGCCGGCTGTCACTGATTCGATTCCAGTTAGATATTTTGATGGTGCTGTAACCTGGCAGTACATCGATGAGTAAAATGCCTGACCAGTAGAAACCAACGAACCTGATTTGAGCTGGACCAACAATATAAGCGTTGTAGAATGGTCCAATGAACATACGGATCGTTGCTATGAAAAACCGCCCGAATATGCCGGGCACCCATATGCAGACGCGTTTAGCGGGACAGCGCCGCCGAGGCGAAGCTAAGCACTAGCGTTAATTCTTTTTATCAAAGACATAACTTCAGGAGAAAAAAATGGCTAACGAGGGTTATCACGAACCAATTGACGAGCTAACGGACAAGACCAGAGACATGCACCGGGCAATAACTTCACTTATGGAAGAGCTCGAAGCCGTGGACTGGTACAACCAACGAGTCGACGCCTGTAAAGATGGCGAATTAAAAGCAATTCTTGCGCACAATCGTGACGAGGAGAAGGAACATGCGGCGATGGTTCTCGAGTGGATTCGGCGTCAGGATCCCAGCTTCGATAAAGAGTTAAAAGATTATCTATTTACTGAAAAACAGATAGCCCACGAATAAAAGCCGGGTAACGAAACCATGCAAGCGCATATATTGGTTAACCCGCCCACGCTCTACCCGGGCTGTGAGCGACAGCAGGTGCCGGCAGTCGAATGCGGTTAATTTTTCGCAAAGCATTGCTAACAGATATTGCAAATCTGGTGGCGATGTTGTCGGACGATGAGTTGGGTGCTCTGCGTGAAGACAACTCACAACCCTTAAATCAAAGGTATCTGCATGCTTTCGGTGAAATTGAAAGAGACGCGAACAACGAGCTAACCGTTGTCGAAAGTGACGGTGACGTGATCGGCATGCTGCAGCTAACCTTTATTCCGTACCTGACCTATGTTGGTTCATGGCGTTGCCTGATCGAAGGCGTTCGAATTCATGCGGAGCATCGGGGTAAGGGATTGGGCGCAAAGTTTTTAAAGTGGGCCATCGCGCGGGCAAAAGCAAGAGAATGCAAGATCGTTCAACTTACCTCCGACAAGGAACGACCTTCGGCTTTAAGCTTTTACGAATCGCTGGGCTTTAAAGCCACTCATGAAGGCTTTAAGCTGAAACTGTAACGCGCCAACAAATACCTGCAAACGAGTCCTGGCATGGATGAGCTGTTGAAAGATGATGAAATAATTGCCGCCGTGAAACGCTGGGTGCAGTCCTTTGTCGTGGATATGAATCTATGCCCGTTTGCCAAACGGGAATTGACCAGGAACCGGATTCGATTCGCCACGACAGCAGCGAAAACTGACGAGGCTTTGTTGATGGCGCTGCAGGCCGAACTGGAATTGATCGATAGTGACAGCGCGATCGAAACCACGTTGTTGATTTCTGTAAACCTGCTGCAGGATTTCGATGACTATAATCAGTTTCTGGACTATACCGATAACTTGCTGCGGCAGACGGGGTTCGAGGGCATCTATCAAATCGCCAGTTTTCATCCACACTACCGGTTTGAAGGCACCGGGCCGGATGACGCGGAAAATTATACCAACCGGTCACCGTATCCCATGTTGCATATAATTCGAGAGGAAAGCCTCGCCCGAGCTATTGCTGAATCGGCGAACGTCGATCAGATTCCCGCGCGTAACATTGCGCTAATGAATGATCTGGGACAGGTCAGGCTTAGGACTTTACTGCAGACCTGTATTAATGGAGACTGAAAAAATAAATTGTCCCGCGGCATCAACCTCGGGTTCTGTTCGTAGCGCGGGCATTAACCGGTAGAGTTAGCAAATAAGTCAGCTTTGTTTGAACTGGCATGCGCCTGGGAACGAGCGCAGTAATGCATCGCTATTTATGCGAACCCAAACAGTTGGCAGGTTATTAGAAGTTTATGGACTGGAAAATATTCTTGACGATATTTACTGCTGTTTTTATTGCTGAACTGGGTGATAAAACACAACTCGCAACCATGCTTTTTGCGGCAGACAAAGAGGTTAGTAAATACACAGTTTTTATTGCCGCTGCGGCCGCACTGATCGTAGCTACCGCGCTTGGGGTTTTAGCGGGCAGCCTGCTTTCCGAATATATCAACGAAAAGTATCTACATTATATTGCGGGTATCGGTTTCATAATGATTGGGGCTTACACTCTGTACTCTGCCTAACAGGGGCTTGCAACCGGGCGAGGATGACAACGTCTCCAGTATTCCATGCATTGAGGCCTGACCGACACATGCTGAAAATCTCGATATACTGCATTTGCTGCGACCACTGACACGAGTAATCTGATATGAAAAAACTGCTCCTGACAATCAACCTTATATTTATCAGCCCTGCCGTCACAGCCGCCACCGCTACGGCGCAAGTCATTTCTCTTAAGTGCAGTTACGCCATTGCTGCTGTTATTGGCGAGATGGGTACGCAGACGGACAATAAGGTTATGCGGGAAGCGCTAAGCCTGATCGATGAAAATAACGGTGAATTTGTATGCCTGCAACCGGGAGATGGAAAAATTTATGTCAGGTTACAATCTACGGAAATGACAGCAAGTGACTATAAGCTCGTATTCACGATCAATACGCTCAGTTACGAGATCGAAAGAACGATCTACTCCAGATAAACCGATTAACAAATTTGTACTATCCTGGTCGATTGCAGAAGCAGAAAAATGTACAGGAACATGACTGACAACAGGTTAACGAAGTCCTCTAGTGGCGTTCGCATGCGGGTGACCATAATCGTCGTATCCTTTCTTCTGGCCGGTTTTACAAGGCTATCCGCTGCCGCCGAATTTAACTGCCGACAAGGTGAAATGGTGCTTGCCGACCTGGGTGGGGGCGTTATCATGCGGACCTGCATGTGGGAGAAGGTAGCCAACGTTACTGTTCGTACAGGGGCGCTTGAACTGATAAAGAATGGTATTTTGATATTGAAACTGGAAACAGATCCAAATGGCAAGCTACACGGCCGATTTACTTCGTGGAATGATGCCGGAGAGATAACCGAAAACGGAAACTACATCGAGGGATTAAAAGAAGGGCCATGGACTGTGGCCAATGAGGACGGTGACAGCGAGACTTTACATTACCGGGCAGGCGTTCTTGTTGAACCTTGACATGAACTGTTCCCGGGCCTCCGAACGAGTGCGATAAATTGCATAGTCGTCGATGCCACGAGCGTAATTCCTCAGCTGCCGGTAACATTATGCCAGTACTAAATCGAAATCTAGTGATTGCATTGTAATGAACAACCAGGGTTCAGGCCGCTCGACCGGATCAGCCACCTAACAAAACCGATATACGCAGCGAGATAATGGGAAACTTCACAATCAGAGCATTTCGGCCCGATGACACAGCTGATGTCATTGATTTATGGCGCGAATCTGGACTTATCGTGCCATGGAATAACCCTCAGACTGATATCGACAGGAAATATGCAGACTCTGCACAGCTGTTTTTTGTCGGCGAACTGGAAAACGTGTTAGCCGCCAGCTGTATGGCGGGGTATGATGGTCATCGTGGCTGGATTTATTTCCTGGCAGTGAGGAGTTCGCAGCGCAGAAAGGGACTCGCTTCGATTCTTGTAAAACATGTTGAGGCTGAACTGGTTAAACTGGGATGTCCGAAGGTGGAGCTAATGGTACGGAAGACTAATAGCAAGGTTATTTCGTTCTATAAGAGTATGGGATTTGACCCGGACCCCGTAATAGTTTTAAGTAAGCGTCTTATTGAAGACGAAAAACATGATTTTGGGTAACGCATGAATCATTTGATGTTGATTGCCCGAAATTCGTTACATTCATTTTGTTTGCCGCTGAAGGCGAGTACTATGTGGGCTTGTAGCGAAGTTACATTTCTAATTCGGAACGGTGAATCCGAATTCTAAATTTTATAATGATTCACCATTTTTTGTGAGAGTAAATATGAGTAAAGGTACAGTTAAGTGGTTCAATGCCGCTAAGGGCTATGGTTTCATCACGCCAGAAGACGGCGGAAAGGACCTTTTCGTCCATCATTCTGAAATTAAAAGTGGCGATGATTACGCAACGCTTAATGACGGCCAAACAGTTGAGTTTGAAGTTGGCCAGGGCCAGAAAGGCCCTTGTGCGAACAATGTAGTGCCTGTTTAAGATAATAAAAACAATATAAAAACATCAGCGGCCCGGGATTATCCGGGCCGCTGATGCGGGATTTTCTCCTCGAGCGTGGAGACTGCTAAATTAGACGCCTCCTGTTTAAGTTATTAGCCGGTTTTATCGGTCTCGCTCTCGTGGCTCTGGGTGTGCTTCGTTATGGAGTTCTTCCCTATTACGACCACAAGCATAACGCCGTACTCGTACCCGGCCCTTATGCCACGTCTGCATCGACCAGGGCCTTGCACGAGGCCGCTTTTGTCGCGGATCTGCATGCCGATCCGCTGCTGTGGGGCCGAAATCTCCGCCAGCGACATACGCGTGGTCAGATCGACCTGCCGCGCTTGCGCGACGGCGGGGTCGATCTACAGGTTTTTAGCGTGGTCAGCAAAGTTCCTGCGTTACTGTTTATTGCCTCCTTTCGCTCCCCGACGACCTGGTTCAGTCCCAGGGAACAGGCGCTGGCGCAGGCGGATGAGTTCGAGCACCTGGCAGAAAATTCACCGCTCACAATTGTACTGCGACGCGAGGATCTGGCCACCAACGGAATCAAGGGTTTGCTCGCCCTCGAAGGCCTTCATGCCCTCGAGGGTGAAGAGCAGGCGCTGGAAGAGTTTCATGCTGCGGGATTTCGCATGATGGGGCTGGTACATTTTACCGATAACGAATTCGCAGGATCGACCCACGGCGTTGAGAAACACGGACTCACCGAACTCGGGCGCTTGCTGGTACCGCGCATGGAAGCGCTTGGGATCACCATCGACCTGGCCCATGCTTCGCTGCCAGCTTTCTGGGATACTCTCGAACTCGCGACCCGGCCACTAGTCGTGTCTCACGGCGGCGTCACCGGCACCTGCCCCGGACCACGTAACTTAACAAACCCCCAACTGCGCGGCATTGCTAAAAATGGCGGTGTCGTTGGTATTGGTTACTGGAAGACTGCTGTTTGCGATGCAAGCTTGCAGGGTATAGTCAGTGCAATTCAGTACGCTGTTAGTATTGCGGGTATTGATCACGTAGGATTAGGCTCGGACTTCGACGGTCATGTCAGCACACCATTTGATACCACGGGTTTACCAATGTTAACCGAGGCTCTACTGGCCACCGGCCTGTCGGCAGAGGATGTAAGCAAGCTGCTGGGTGGTAACGTGCGTCGAGTGCTCACAGCAAACCTGCCAGAGTAAAACTCAGGCAAAGCCTGTCCAATAGCGACTTTTCAGATTTCTACGCTTGCGCGGAAAAAAAATAGTACCCTATCCTGTAAAGGGGGAATAATGCTTTCGTTTTTTTCAAATGTTCTTGTGTTGGTGGGCACCATAATTCTTATTGGATCCCTGGCCACCGTACGCAAAATTACCCGGCGACTACCCCTTGGCAGATCCCGCAACAGTTGGTATGCGATGGCGGCCCTGATTTCATTATTTGTTATTGGTTATCTGGGCTATATGATCGTTTTCTGGAATAAACACGCCAGCCTGCTTGACCTCCTCGTTCCCGGAGTATTCTTTTTCGGGGCTTGCTTCGTGTGGCTTTCATCAGTGCTTGCGCTGCAAACCGCCATGGATGTCATGCGTATTACAGCCCTCGAGCATGAGACTCTTACGGATCCACTTACCGGAGTCTACAATCGACGGTTTATGGAGCAACGCCTGCGCGAAGAAGTCTCTAAAGCGCGGCGTTACCATTTCAAGCTTGCCGTGCTATTGCTCGACCTGGACCACTTCAAGCGTGTCAACGATGAGCTTGGTCATCAAGCCGGTGATCAAGTGTTGATCGAGATTGGTAATCTGGTTAACAATGAACTTCGTGATTCAGATATTCTGGCGCGTTACGGCGGTGAAGAGTTTCTCGTCATAGCCCCCAATACGGAACCTTCTGCCTCGACAAGCCTGGCAGAGCGTCTACGCAAGCGCATCGAGTCCCACACTTTTCTGACCGACTATAATAAAGCCCGAAAACTCGAAAAGCAGATAACCGTCAGTATTGGCGTCGCCAATTTCGGCGATTCCAGCAATGATGAGAAAAGCCTGATCCAGGTAGCCGACCAAAATCTCTATCGAGCAAAGAATGGGGGGCGCAACCAGGTCGTTGCATGAACAGCGCATGATTAACGCAAGCCGAATCCCATTGGTTCTACGGACAAATGTCTGTAGCATCCAGCCAGGTCAGTATGATTATCGATCACCGGCCAAAGCCTGAAATCTTGCTGTTGACAGGTCCGGGGCGTGCTTGACGCTACCACGCTACTCGTTATTGTTACCTTCCTGATCGCGGGCACTGTCAAGGGCGTTATCGGCCTCGGCCTGCCAACCGTGAGCCTTGCGCTGTTGACCGTGGCAATCGATTTACCAACCGCGATGGCTTTATTGCTGGCGCCGTCGTTTGTTACCAACCTGTGGCAGGCTCTGGTGGGAGGCAACGCCAGGCTTATTTTGCAACGACTATGGCCTTTCCTGCTGCTGGCCACGGTAACCATCTGGATTGGGGCTAGCGCACTAAACCGGGTAAACCTGTCCTTGCTTTCTGCGCTTCTTGGTGCATTGCTGATGGCCTATGCCGGTGCGAACCTGGGCGGACTGCGCCTGACCATTTCGCCCCGGCATGAGCTTTGGACGGGTCCACTGGCCGGTCTGGTTAACGGTGTGCTGACCGGAATGACAGGGTCTTTCGTCGTACCCGGAGTAATGTTTCTACAGGCGATCGGGCTGGCGCGGGAGGTGCTGATCCAGGCCATGGGGATGCTGTTTGCGTTATCCACCCTGGCATTGGCTTTAGCACTGCAACGCAATGCCCTGCTCACTATTGAGCACGGAGTTTTATCCGTCATCGCGCTATTACCGGCAATACTCGGCATGCTTTTTGGTCGGTGGATCAGACAGGGCATTTCCGAACTGTTGTTCCGTAAACTGTTTTTCCTCTCACTGCTTGTGCTGGGGACTTATATTATAATCAGCGCAATGAGTGGCTTCGAATGACAGGCATTTCATGACGGTAACGGCCTTCTTAAGGGTAAACTGCAAATGAAAACAAAACGCTCAATCGGCGTCGTTCTATTCCATGATTTCGAGCTACTCGATGTCTTTGGTCCGCTGGAAATGTTTGGTCTGTTGCCTGAACATTTCGAGATCCGCCTGGTGGCGGAAAAAGGGACTATAGTCGCCAGCCGGCAGGGTCCCAGATCGGTTATCGATGACGAATTTAATGATGATCATCAGTTTGACATCTTGCTGGTGCCGGGAGGCACGGGCACCCGCCAGCAGGTAACTAACCCGGTGTTACTGGAATGGCTTCGTGGCCAGTCTGCGGGGACACAGTACATAACATCGGTTTGCACCGGCAGTGCGCTGCTGGCCAGCGCGGGTTTGCTCGACGGAGTAAGAGCAACCACCAATAAGGCTGCTTTCGCCTGGGTCACCGAACAGGGCAAACAGGTGATGTGGCTAAAGCAGGCCCGTTGGGTGGAAGACGGCAAGTTCTTCACCTCCTCCGGGGTGTCGGCCGGCATTGATATGTCATTGGCCCTGATCGCAAAGCTCCTGGGGCAGGAAACTGCGCAACGGGTGGCACTCTGGGCTGAGTATGAATGGCATGAGGACCCCGACCGGGATCCGTTTGCCAAACGCCACGGACTGGTATAGCGAAGCACGCAGGCGCGCTGATATTTATGAGTAATCAACGTCAATTAGGCCTGGAGTCAAGGCTTTAATCCATATGAGTACCGGCAGATAAAGTATGCGTATTGTTTCGTGGAACATTCGCGCAGGCGGTGGCAAACGCATCAGTGGGATACTGGCACAGCTGCTTGAATGGCAGCCAGACGTCATCGGGCTTGCTGAATTTCGCGCTACCAGTGCAAGCCAATGGCTGGCGGCAGAATTGACCGCGGCCGGCTACTGCAGCCAGTTGAGCAGCATAAATGCGAAACTTCCCGCAAAAAACGCCCTGCTGCTGGCCAGCAAAGAATCTCTGCAGCCTATCGCCGCGCCAAAGATGCCAAAAAATCGCGAACGCTGGCTACTGGCCCGGGTCGCGACCAACCCTGGTTTATCGCTCGGGATGATGCATGTCCCAAATCACAACACCCCTGCTCTGAAGTACCCCTTCATGGCCGCGCTGCTTAAAATGGTCGAAGCATGGAAACTGGGGCCCGGACTACTAATCGGGGATAGCAATTGCAGTAACCGTGACCTCGATGAGGAAAATCCACTGGGGCCCGGGTTTCACCGCGAGCACGACTGGATCATCGGCATGGGTCAACGCGGTTGGGCGGATGCCTTCCGTCATCTACACGGTAATCGGCGCGAATATAGCTGGTATTCGCATCGTAACAACGGTTTTCGACTCGACCAGGCTTTTTGCAGTCCACAGCTGGTGCCTGCAGTTACCGGCTTTCGGCACGCCTGGGGACTGAACCCTGAGCAACCGGATCGACGGGAAGGCTTAAGCGATCACGCGGCACTCATTATCGATCTGGAGAATAAATGACCATGCTAAAACATCGCCCCAATCGAAGGGTGGAAGGGTCTTGCCGAACCATCCCCGGACTTGTATAACTCCCCCGGCCGATGCACTGGTGGAACCCGGTACACTATGAAACAATCATGTGTCGTCACCCATAATTATAAACACTGGCCTAGGGAATGCCGCCATGACCACGATAAAACTACTGGGACTGAGAATCAGCGTCTATACCCGCATAGCACGGTTAGCACTGGAAGAAAAAGAAGTCGACTACCAGCTTGAAGAGGTCGATATATTTGCCGATGACGGGCCGCCTGCCGAGTATCTGGCCCACAACCCGTTTGGCACTATTCCATGCCTGATGCACGGTGAATTCTATCTATACGAAACCAGCGCAATCAACCGTTACATCGACGAGACTTTTCCCGGCACCGCATTGCAACCATCGAAATCGGCGCAACGCGCACGTATGAACCAGGTAATCAGCATACTTGATTGCCATACCTACCGGCCGATGGTGTGGGATGTTTACGTGCAACGCATCGTCGTAGCCGGGGGCGGAGGCCAGGCCGACGAAGACCTGATAGCGGAGGCTTTACCGACGCTACAGAACGTTTTACAGCAACTCGACCTGTGGCGCGATGAGCACGAATTTCTGATCGGCGACTCGTTGACGCTGGCGGATTTGCATGCCTACCCCATGCTGCGCCTGTTCATTGAAACCCCGGAGGGCGCGGCGATGCTTGAATCGTTTCCCCGGCTACAGCAATGGATGCAGCAAATGCAAACCAGGGACAGCGTACGGGCGACCAGTTTTCACTCGACGATAGATACCGTGAATGGCTTCTAGCATCACGCAGCGGTCGCCAGCACCGGGCGCAGGATTAATGCACCGCAGGATTGGCCGGGCATAGGTAGATGCTTACCACTGAAAAAAATGAATCAATCTACCGGGTTCGTTACAGTAGTTACGTTATTCCGCTTGTATTTTTGAGCCTTGCTCCATTGATGTTGATCGAGCATGGCGCCAGCCTGCTCGATGGCAGCATTGAAACCGATGAATTGATCAGCCTGTCTATCGGCGTTCTGCTGCCGCTGACGGTAGCGTATTTTTTCATCGAACTTGCGAGCTTCACTTTTTCAGTGGAAGACGGCCTGTTCAGCTGGCGCTGGCGTAATCTGCTCAGCAGTAAAAATGGTGAAGCGCCGCTCAGCCGCATCGTCAAGGTCAGACGCGAAGCGCTCGATTGCGGGGACTCCGGAGGTCTGCAGTATTCCTATCGGCTAGTGGTGATTCTGGACGACAACACAATTATTCCACTCACGCGTGGTTATTCAGGTCTGTACGACAAAAAACTCGACCAAATCGTCGATCAGATTCGCGAACATATCGGGCATAGCGCCAACATGACATGAACATAGAATTTGAACCCGACACGAATAAGATCCTGCCACTGGTGGCTGCCTGCCATGAGCGTGGACAGCTGCGCACTGCCACCAGTCAACATGGAGTCCTGACGATAAAAATCAAAGCGATAAGCGCCGTACTGCCCGGGTGCGTGCTGCTGGTTTCCTGCACAACCCACAGGGTCGATCAAATCCCGCTAAATGCGGTGCAGTGCACTGGCCCCAGGCCGCAGATATGCACCATGGATTACACCCCGGTATGCGCTACTCGCGATAATGGCACAGGCTGTGCTACCACGCCCTGTGAAACCACCGCAACGGCGACCTATGCCAATGCCTGCACCGCCTGTGCCGATCCCACCGTGATCTACCATCTACCCGCGGCATGCGAATCTCAACCATAAACTCAACGAGTCCGATTATGAAACTACGCTCTAGCAAAACTTCACCTGGTTTACTACTCATACTGGTTATCATGGCTAGCGGCGGATGCCAGACCACATGGGTTAATCCGGATAACTCCAGCGTCGACGACGATACGTTACGCATGGCCAAGATGGCCTGCAAAGTCGCAGAGAAGCTTGACTCGTTGGACCAGGCCAAAGAGCGTAAAAACAAACGCCTGGCGAAGTCAAAAACCAACGCATCAAACATGTTGGTAAAGGATGAATACGCCCTTGAAGTCCAGTCGATAGAAGCCGAAATAGACGCCTGTATGCGACAACAGGGTCTTAAAAAGGCGGATTGATCGGATCACGGGGCGCACCAGAGGCAAAAGTAACACGATGACAATAGATACCGCCAATGTCTGCGCCTTCGGTAGCAGCTAGCAGAGCCTGTGTATCATGTCAGCAGAATTTTTGTACCTGATCGCGGCCGATGCCATCCTGCTAATCCATGTGTTGTTTGTTATTTTTGTCGTACTTGGTCTGCTTTTAATATTTGCCGGGAAGTTTTTGGCCTGGCGCTGGGTACACAATTTCAGCTTTCGCCTGACGCACCTGGTGGCGATCGGCGTGGTCGTGATGCAATCATGGCTGGGCGCTATCTGCCCACTTACCGTCTGGGAAATGAACTTGCGCGAAAAGGCCGGTGATTCAGTGTACGAGGGCTCGTTCATCGCTTACTGGTTACAGACCCTGCTCTACTATCGTGCCGCGGAGTGGGTGTTTGTTCTGCTTTATACGCTGTTCGGTGCACTGGTTATCGCGAGCTGGTACTGGGTGCGACCGAGACGCTAGTTGGAGTGGAAAATCGAATCCTGACCTTAGGGTTCTGACTCCATATCGATCAACCCGGGGTAGAATTTGCGTGCTATTTCAGGATAACTGCGTACCCAGCGCTGCCAGTACTTGTCGCCGAACACCGTCGGTTTGAGCTGGCTCGCCATACCGCTGGTGCCGGCAGCCATTTCCGCTCGAGAAGCCATCAATCCTTCGCTACGATGCCGTTCGCTACGCATAACCTCGTCGATATAAAGCGCATCGATCGGGAGCGGATCGAGCACCGTATTCAGATCGGGACTGTAAAAGAATGCCGACGAATAGCGTACGTGGTCAGCCCTGTTGACTACCCGGTGCGGGGTCGCGATAAAGTAGTTGTGCGTAACCAGTTGTAACAGTTCCCCGGTATTGACCACCAGGCTGCCGGGAAGCGGATCGACCGGGTACCAGGTGTTGTCGTTGGCCTGCGCTTCGAGCCCCGGGGTTTCATCCTGTAACAGCAAAGTCAGAAACCCTGAATCCTTATGCACCCCGACGCCATGCCCGCCGGTGCGAGTTTGCGGGTAGCGGATCAGTTTCAGATAGGGTGACGGATTTTCTCCGAATACCCGCTCGATATGGTTTTCATCGAGGCCCAGGGCAAGCGACATGAT
>Ga0265303_10000681_pt1 | contig 19660 bp, 16 predicted proteins | sample Helome_2_FD_192494 | JGI IMG/M metagenome (GOLD analysis project Ga0265303, IMG submission 192494) | Marine sediment microbial communities from subtidal zone of North Sea - Hel_20160317 (Illumina Assembly) | ecosystem: Environmental > Aquatic > Marine > Subtidal zone > Sediment ... | reverse complement strand
TGTTATGTGCAACTGCGCAGATGGACCGGGTATTCCTTGCTAATTCTGGCGCCGAAGCCAACGAAGCCGCGATCAAGCTGGCACGTCTGTACGGTCATCGGAAAGGCATCGAGAACCCACAAATCGTCGTCATGCAGCATGCTTTTCACGGTCGTACCATGGCCACGCTTAGCGCCACCGGCAGTCGCAAGGTGCAGGCCGGTTTTGAACCCCTGGTCTCCGGTTTTGTGCGCGCCCCCTATAACGACATCGCTTCGATCGAAGCAATCGCTGAAAATAATCGAAATGTGGTCGCAATCCTGGTTGAACCGGTACAGGGAGAAACCGGCATAGTGATACCCGATACGGGTTATCTCACTGCGTTGCGTAAAATCTGCGATAGCAACGACTGGTTGCTGATGCTGGATGAAATTCAAAGCGGCATGGGACGCAGTGGCAGGATGTTTGCCTGCCAGCATGAAGGGGTAGTGCCCGATGTCATGACCCTCGCCAAGGCGCTCGGGAATGGCGTGCCTGTCGGGGCCTGTATTACCAGGGGCAAGGCGGCCGAAGTAATCCAGCCTGGCAACCATGGATCCACCTTCGGGGGTAATCCCCTGGCCTGCCGGGCCGCTCATACAGTGCTCGAAAGCATGATTGCAAATAAGGTCGCGGACAATGCAGCGCAACGCGGACAACAATTGTTTTCCGCCCTGCAACAGGGGCTCGCCGAAAATCGCCAGATCGCTGATATCCGGCATCTGGGACTGCTGCTTGCAGTAGAAATGAAAATTCCATGCCAGGCGCTTGTGACCCAGACCCTGGCCAGGGGATTACTGATCAATGTTACCGCCGATCGCGTTATCCGCCTGCTACCGCCGTTGATTATCAACGAAGCACAGACCGCCGAGATCGCCAGTAAATTGATCGCCTGCATTAACGACTTTACAGAATAGATATGCCTACACGACATTTTTTAAGCCTGCTGGATTTTAGCAGCGACGAACTGAAGGAATTGATCGCACATGCGATCGATGTCAAACAAAAACTGAAACAGGAGATTTCGCATACTCCCCTGCAAGGCAAACTACTGGCGATGATTTTCGAAAAGTCGTCTACCCGAACCCGTGTTTCGTTTGAGGCGGGGATGTATCAGCTCGGTGGCCACGCAATATTCATGTCACCGCGCGACAGTCACCTGGGACGCGGTGAGCCTATCGAGGATAGTGCGCGCGTAATATCAAGCATGGTGGACGGAATTCTGATCCGTACTTTCGGCCAGGAGCGCATTGCAACCCTGGCGCAACATTCCAGGGTACCCGTCATTAATGGTCTAAGTGATTTACTGCATCCCTGTCAATTGCTGGCTGACATGCAAACCTGGTTTGAACAACGTGGCGATATTGCCGACGCCACCGTCGCCTGGATCGGAGACGGCAATAATATGTGCCACTCTTATATTAATGCGGCGATCAGGTTTAATTTCAACCTCAGAATCGCCTGCCCCGGGGGGCATGACCCGGATACGGGCTTACTGCAAAGCGGTGGCGAACGCGTCAGCCTGCAGGACTCTGCCGAAGCTGCTGCCAGCGGCGCGGATTTGATTGTTACCGACGTCTGGGCAAGTATGGGACAGGAGCAGGAGCAACAACAGCGGGTTGAAACCTTCAACGCTTACCAGGTCAACCAGGATATTATGCGACGGGCAAACAAGGATGCACTGTTTATGCATTGCCTGCCTGCGCATCGTGGCGAAGAAGTTACCACCGAGGTGCTGGAATCGACGCAATCGGTGGTTTGGCAGGAAGCGGAGAATCGCCTGCATGCGCAAAAAGCCCTGCTCGAGTTCCTGATCAAACCGGCGGACTAGCAGTCTGTCGAACTCAGGGAATCGTAGCGAGGCGAATGAGAACACGAGTCCATTTATTCGATCTTTTGAGGCGCATAGTGGGAACTACGCAACGAAAAAGATCGAATAAATGGGCCGGTTTCCAATCGCCGTAGTAGATTTCCCTGAGTTCGACAGACTGCTAGCCTTCCAGAACTTCGAGTCGATTGCGACCGCGTTCCTTGGCCAGCTTGAGCGCGGTATCGACCCTGACGAGTAATTCACGCGAGTTGGAACCCTCAGCGGCAACCTGGCTGCCAAGCCCAATGCTCATGCTTAGATAATTTTGCGCACGCGACCTGGCATGTTCGATTTTTTTCTGTGCCAGGGCCTGCATGATATCGAGTGCTATCTGGCGAGCATTTTCGCAGCTTACCCCTGGCAGTAACAGTGCAAACTCGGCGCCTTGCAAGCGCGCCACCATCTGGTTTTTATGAGTAATCTGTGCACTCAACATACGCGCGACCTCATGCAGGCGCCTGTCCCCCGCCTCCTGTCCGTAATGCGCATTGAATTCGTGGTAGTAATCTATGTTCAGCTTAATCATGGATAGCTGTACATTATTCCCCCGATACTGCCGCCAGACATCTTCCAGATGGACGCGAAAAGCGCGATAATTGGACACCCCGGTGAGTTCGTCGGTGGTCGAAATTTTTTCCAGTGCCTTGTTGCTTTGCGAAACCGATTGCAGCAGGCGTTGCAGGTCCTCAATCAGGGTTTCGTTGTCATAACGATAATAAAGCGCATCATTAACCAGTTCATGCATCCGTTTGACACTCACGAAACCAGCTACCATGAAGAAAATGTAAAGGAAACTGAGCACATAGGTAACTGAATTCTGTTGCAGGAATAACCAGATCGTCGCCGGCAGCATCATGGTTACCATGTAGGCGATATACACGCGCAACGAAGTCGACAGGTAGGCTATCGCACCGGCACACATCGTCAGCAACAGCGAGTGCAGGATAATTTGCACATTGATGGTTATATAGGGCATCAACACAGCCGCACCGCAACCGAGCATCAACCCGGTAACAATCACTCCTACTAAAAACCGGTCATGCCATCGCTGGTAGGGAAAATAAGCTTTATTGCGAATACGCAGGAAACTCTGCAAATATCGCCAGCGTACATACATGATCGAACACAGCAGCAAAAACCAGCTGGTTACCCAATGCCCACGGCCCTGTATCGTGAGCTCGACGTAGGCCAGCACCGAGGCTAAGGTGGATACAAACAGGGTGATGAAAATCCCCAGTCGAAAGCGATTGTAGAGAAAAGCGACCAGCTCCTGTTGCTGGAGATGATGGCTACTGACTGGTTGGCTTTGGCTGTCGATCGAGAATCCCCTTTGTGGTCTTTGTTACCTTCCACGAATGTAATATAGTGCAACTCGAGTTTAGCGGATATCGGCAAAGATGAGCAATACGCAGAACTATGTACAGTGGTTTCGGGGCGCTGCGCCTTACATAAAGGCGCATCGAAAAAAAACCTTTGTCATGATGATTTCAGATGAGGTTATTTATTCAGACCAGTTTATCGGGCTGGTGCATGATATCGCCCTGCTCAATCACCTTGGCATAAAACTGGTAATTCTTCACGGTAGCCGCAGCAGCATCGATTCACATCTGCAGAAAAACAAACTCGATGCCAGCTTTCATCAAAACATCAGAATCACCGATAGCGTTGCCCTGCCGTTCGTGGTGCAGGCAATCAACGAAGTCAAAACCTGTCTCGAGTCACATCTATCGATGGGCTTACCGAATACCCCCATGTCTGGTTCGGAAATCTCTCTGGTCAGTGGCAATTTCGTAATCGGCATGCCACTAGGCGTAATCGATGGCGTTGACATGCAACACTCGGGCAAGGTACGCGCGATCAAACATCAGGCAATAAACGAGTTGCTGGCGCTTAATCATGTCGTGCTGTTATCCAACCTGGGCTACTCGCGTACCGGCGAAGTCTTCAATCTGCCCGCCGAGGAACTGGCCGGGGAAGTCGCGCGGGCACTCAAGGCCGACAAACTGGTTTACATCCAGCAGGAGCTCGAACAGGCAGAGACATCGGCCAGTACGCTGTCGACAAGCCAGTGCGAGGCCTTACTGGCGGACCTGGCGACGCCTGATGACATGAGGAATTTGCTACGCCAGGCGATTCAGGCGGTTCAGGCGGAGGTCAAGCGGGTGCATTTTATCGATCCCCGGGTCGATGGCGGTTTGCTACTGGAGCTGTTCACCCGTGACGGCTATGGAACCATGGTAACCAATTTATTTTATGAAGGTAGCCGAGCGGCCAGTATCGACGACATAGGTGGTATCCTGGGCCTGATCGAACCGCTGGAGGCGAGCGGAATTCTGGTTGTCAGATCGCGTGAACAAATGGAACTTGAAATCGCACATTTTCAGGTTATCGAAAAGGATGGCATGATCATCGCCTGTATCGCCTGCATACCCGACAGCGAGGAGATGGTTGCCGAAATTGCCTGTCTTGCCGTACATGCAAATTATCAACGCGCAGGACTGGGTAACCAACTGCTGCAAATCGCTGAAGATCGAGCTTTAAAGTCAGGCATCCAGAAACTGTATACCCTGACTACCCGCAGTTCGCACTGGTTTATCGAACATGGCTTTATCGAGTCTGCGGACTTCAGCTTACCCGCGGACAAACAGGCGAGCTATAATCCGCAGCGTGGTTCCAAGATTCTATTGAAGTCGATCTGATGCCTTATGATTTAAGCAACTACCTGGTAATCGGTGTATCTTCGCGCGCGCTGTTCGATCTCAGTCGTGAAAACGAAATATTTGAGAAACAGGGCCTGGAGGCTTACTGCAGTTATCAACTGGAGCATGAAAACGACGTCCTCAAACCGGGTACCGGATTCGCCCTGATCGAAGCCATGCTGCGTATCAACCAAATCGATACCAGTGTGCGTCGCACCGAAGTGGTGATCATTTCACGCAACTCTGCCGACACCAGTCTGCGCATCTCTAATTCTATCGACAGTTACAATCTCGACATAACGCGCGCCGCGTTCACCGGTGGTGAGCCGGTGGCGAAGTATCTCAATGCGTTTGAAGTCGATCTGTTCTTATCCGCTACCGAAGAAGACGTCCAGGCTGCGGTCGAATCAAATGTTGCTGCGGGACTGATATATGATGGCCCTGGCCACAATCGGGCAGATCCACTGCAGCAGATCAGGATCGCCTTCGACGGTGACGCGGTTTTGTTTTCCAAGGAATCTGAAATGATTTATCAGCAACAGGGACTGGAGGCTTTCATCGAACATGAAAAAATGAATGTTGAAAAACCGCTGCCTGAAGGTCCATTTGCCAAGCTTCTGAAAACACTGTCATTTTTACAATTCGATCTTGATAGCAACTCGACGCAGGCGAGTCCCCCGATTCGCACCGCACTGGTGACGGCACGCAACAGCCCGGCTCACGAAAGAGTAATTCGAACGCTACGCACGTGGAATGTCCGCATCGACGAAACCTTCTTCCTCGGTGGCGTCCCCAAGCACAAGATTCTGCAATCGTTTTCACCGCACATATTCTTCGATGATCAGCACCAGCATTGCGAAGGTGCCGCCAGGGTAGTACCAACCGCACGAGTACCACACAAGGACGATGAAACAAAAACGGCCTGATTAACAGGCCGTTGGGTACACCATAGTTCGAAGTCGATTATTCAATCGTCGCGACGTTGCTTCTCCAACCGTTCATGCTTTTCCTGAGCTTCGACGGTGAGCGTGGCTATGGGACGCGCCTCTAGTCTGAACAACCCAATTTCCTCGCCAGTGTCGTCACAATAGCCATAACTGCCGTCGGCTACTCTTGAAAGCGCCGAATCGATCTTGTTAACCAGCTTGCGGTAACGGTCGCGGGTGCGCAGTTCCAGGGCGGCATCGGTTTCCAGCGAGGCTCGATCGTTGATGTCGGGCTCCTGCCAGTTCTCTTCCTTTAGATGCGAAATGGTGTTTTCGGACTCTTGCAAAAGTTCGGCACGCCAGGCCAGCAGTTTCTGACGAAAGTACTCCAGATGCTGGGGAGACATGTAATCTTCTTTCGGAGAAGGTTTGTACCCTTCAGGTAATTCTACCGTCATTAATTCGCGCTCCATTGGTGCCGATAACAATAAAAGGCGGGCAGTATAAGGACGTTTTTTCAGTTCATCAAGCGCCTATCCACTTTTTTTGCATAACCGCGGGTTTGGTTATTCTGCACCGCGCAGAAAAGCCGAATTTGGTCTATTCTAGTAGCCTGAAGGCTAAAAACCTTTATATATAGAGGCTCTGATTAATGCCAGCAGACCGCAGTTTGTTCTTTTGCCCGATAAATCATAGACTTGGCCGTCATTTATCCAGTACAACAATCTCAGTTTTAATTCTATGTTCATAATCCGCCTGATTATCCTGTTAGTCGTAGTCGCGACATTACTCTGGTTGCTGAAACGACTGTTCAGCCCCGACCCGGAACCGGAGCAATTGCAGGCGGCCAGGCCGGAAAATATGCGCCAGTGCAAGTATTGCGGAGTCCACGTACCCGAATCAGCCATCGTTTCACTCGAAGATGAGTCTTATTGCTGCCAGGAACATGCTGACCTTGACCAGCAGTAATCTGCGCGATAGCGGATACAAACCCCGTACCACGAACTGGACCTCGGTCCGTCTGCTAAACGTTTACCGCCTCGGGCTGTCGGCAATATTCTTCGGGCAGAGCTTTGTCAGTCCGTCGCCGTTACTGACGATAGTCGATCTGACGCTCTACTCCTGGACCAGTTTTGCTTTCCTCGTGCTGGCCATGGTATGGGTAGTGGCGGCCTGGATCGAACGACGCGGTTTTCAGAGCCAGGTTTCGCTGCAAATCTATAGTGACACCATCATCATTATTCTGTTGATGCATGCCTGCGGCGGAATCTCCAGCGGCCTCGGCATGTTATTGATCATTTCAGTCGCGATAACCGGCTTACTCACCGAACAGGCGCTGGCAATCCTGTTCGCATCACTGGCCTCGATCGGTTTACTCGCCGAGCATGTTTACTCGGTGATTAATATCCCGGGTTATACCGGCACGTCAACCCAGGTGGGAATTCTCGGCGCCAGTCTGATTGCGACCGCTATTGTTACGCATAATCTAATGATGCGGGTGCGCAGTAGCGAGAAGTTGATTCAGCAACGCGAACGCGACGTCGCGCTGTTATCGGCCCTGAACCAGGAAGTCATCGAAAATCTGCAGGCCGGCGTTATCGTGCTTAACCGCAGTGATCAGATCCGCAATATCAACCAGGCCGCACTGGACATGTTGCACATTGCCAATAACAAATCCTTTTCGCTGCAAAAAGACTGCCCCAAGCTACTATCAGCACTGGAATCCTGGCGAAATATTTCAGACGAGGAATCAACAATCCCGCTTGCCGATATGGGAATTGACAATATCCAGATTAGTTTTCGCGAACTGCAAAGTGAGGGCCAGCCGAATACAATGATATTTTTAAATGATGTGTCCTCGATACGCGATAGCATGCAGCAGGCTAAACTGGCCTCACTTGGTCATCTGACGGCGAGCATTGCGCATGAAATCAGGAACCCGCTGGGGGCCATTTCTTACGCGGCCGAGTTGCTCAATGAAAATGAAGAATTCGGCGAAGCAGATCAGCGTATGATCGAAATCATCAACCAGCATACGTTGCGCATCAACAATATTATCGAGGATGTCCTGGAAATCTCGCGTGGTGGCTCCACGCTCAAGGAATGGATCGATCTGAAGACCTGGTTGCCGGTATTTATCGATGATTTTTGCCAATCGGGGCTAGCCAAACCTGAATCCTTCGTACTTGAAATTGAAGGGGAGAATCCAGGCATGCAATTCGATGCCGGTCACCTTACGCAAATTCTGACCAACCTTTGCACTAATGCCTGCGTTCACGGAGATAAGGATAAGCCGATTATCATTCGAACTTTCGCCTCGCTGGCTTATCCATTGTGTATCGAGATCGCCGACCAGGGGCCTGGCATTGACAGCGATATCATCGACCAGATTTTCGAACCATTTTACACGACCAGCCACCAGGGTTCAGGACTGGGTTTATATATAGTCGGGCAGCTGTGCGAACTCAATAATGCGTTTATTTCAGCCAAAACAAACAAATACGATGGCACCAGCTTTATTCTGCAGATGACCTCGCTCGCAACCGACCCGGACCGGCAGGCTGACTTATGACGAAGCAGCGTGTTTTAATCGTTGACGACGAACCTGATATCCGCGAGTTACTCGAGATTACCCTGTTACGCATGGGACTGGAGACGCGTAGCGCCGAAGATTACAATAGCGCCACACGACTGCTGCATGACGAGGCCTTTGATCTTTGTTTAACCGATATGAAACTGCCGGATGGAGACGGCATCGCACTGGTTGAGCATATACAGCAGCATTGCCCGAATACACCGACCGCGGTAATCACCGCGCACGGCAGTATCGACCTCGCGATCAAGGCGATGAAATGCGGGGCGTTTGATTTTGTCTCCAAACCCGTATCACTGGAGACCTTGCGTAACCTGGTTGACAAGGCCCTGACCCTGCCGAGTTCACCCCAGCTAGCCAGTAATATTTCAGATGAAAAGTATCAGATCATCGGCGATTCCGAATTGATGCTCGAACTCAAGCGCTCGATCGCGAAATTTGCGCGCAGCCAGGCGCCGGTTTTCGTCTGTGGTGCTTCGGGTACCGGTAAGGAACTGGTCGCGCGTCAGGTCCACCTGCAGGGATCACGCGCTCAGGCTGCATTTATCGCAGTTAACTGCGGTGCCATTCCGTCGGAGTTGATGGAAAGCGAACTGTTCGGCCACCTCAAGGGAAGTTTTACCGGCGCCACCAGCGATAACGAGGGCTTGTTCAAGGCGGCCCATGGGGGCACCTTGTTTCTCGATGAGATAGCCGACCTGCCTCTCGCTATGCAGGTAAAGCTATTACGTGTGATCCAGGAAAAATCGATCCGCGCGGTCGGTGCGCAGCAGGAAGAAGCAATCGACGTGCGTATCATCAGCGCTTCACATAAAGATCTTGAAAGTATGGTCGCCGATGGCAGCTTTCGCCAGGACCTCTACTACCGCATCAACGTGATCGGGATCACGGTACCCACCCTGGCCGAACGCGCTAGCGACATCCCCCAGCTGACCGATTACCTGATCGAAAAGCATAACTATCAAAATGCGAGCAAGGTCAGAATCGACGAGCAGGCCCTGGCCGCGCTGCAGGGCTATCCCTTTCCCGGCAACGTGCGTGAGCTGGAAAATATACTGGAACGTGCGCTGGCGTTGTGCGAAGAAGAATTGATCGAGGTTGCAGACCTGCAGTTACCGGAAATCACCACGAGTACACAGGAGAGTCCAGCCAGTCTCGGCGAAATGACCCAGAACCTCGAAAAGGAAAAAATCGCCAACGCGCTTGAAGACAATCGCTGGAATCAGTCCGCCACCGCGCGTGCGCTGGGTATAACACTGCGTCAGCTGCGCTATCGGATCGACAAATTGAAACTCGGCAAACCATGATTTCGACAAATACAGGGATGAAATATGACAATCTCTGTAAGAACTTGACAAATTTGTCATGTTTTTACAGCAAAACTTATAGTTCGAATACCTGATAAATTCCTAAACTCTTGTTTTAATTAAATAAAAAAGAAATAGTCAAAGTTGGCATCACGATTGCTTGTATTACATCATGAAACGGCATTAGTCGATTTCTGAATCGAACTTCAAGTTTTTAAACAAGAGGAAATACAAATGAAGAAGCAACAATCTGGTTTTACCTTAATCGAATTAATGATCGTTGTAGCGATTATCGGCATCCTGGCCGCGATCGCTATTCCGCAATATGCAGACTATACCCAGCGTACCAAGGTAACTGGTGCTCTGGCTGGTATCGCCGGCATCAAGACGCAGGTCGGCCTGTGTGTGCAGGAAACAGGTGGTGTCGCTGGTTGTACAGCTGGTAGCGAAGGTATTTCACCTGATCTGGTTGCTGGTGACGTCAACTATATTGACTCAACTACAACCGCAAATGGCATAATCACGCTGGTAACCGAAGGTGTTCAAGACGACGGTACCACCAACATGCAACTGGTTCTTACGCCTACTCCTGCTGGAGCAGCCCTGCGCTGGGACTTCGACAACCTTCAAAACGGTTGTCGTGATGTTACAGCTGGTCGCGGAATCAACTGTACTCCATAATATGAACTGGTAATAAGCTACACTAGAAACGGGCCCTACGGGCCCGTTTTTTTTCATTAGTAAGAACGTCATAGTTAAGTATTTATTGGAGTATTTTTCGAGATATATCGCGCAATAATCTCATGTATAAACCATTATTAATGTCCTGGTTTGAACCTGACAATCAACTATCAGGGTTATGAAGAACCTGGAATATCAAATCATTCGCCCCTGCTGGGAGGTAATAGATGAAAAAGTTTCAACCTGGTTTTACATTGATCGAGTTGATGATCGTCGTCGCAATTATTGGACTTCTGGCAGCAATCGCTGTTCCCCAGTATGCCGATTACACCCAACGCACCAAGGTGGTCGCAGCTGTTGCAGGCGCGGCTATGTGGAAATCCACCGTGTCGCTATGTATTCAGGGCGAGGGGGCGATTATCAACGCCAGTTGTGGCGTTCCCGGCAGTAATGGCATACCCGCCGACGTGGGTGCCGGTGTAATCAACTTTGTCGACAGCATAACGACATCGGGGCCAGCCGAGATTACGATCACTTCCACGGGAGAGGACATCGCAACCGCAAAACTGGTCGTCATCATGACCCCTACAATGTCCAATGGTTCGATTACCTGGACCTTGACCGGCAATGGTTGTACCGAACCGGGTCGCTCTATCAGGTGCTAGGTTGGCCCGGGCCCATTCAGCGCCCCCAACAAACCATTTTGTGCTCGGCTCCCCTTTGTCCCATGTAGTCGCTCGGTACTTAAAAAGCTATTAATAAATTGATTTAAACGCAATATGTAAGCACTTGATTCTACGAAATTTATACCCAGTGACAAGTTAGGGTTGTGATACTGTAAATTCAGTCTAGAATTGAGGTTAGATACTTCAACAACCCCTTCAAACTGAATATATACTCAGTGTCGGGGTTAACTTCTATCGACTATAAAGAACACCTATGGCTGCAACCAACATGAATCTAACGGGGATCGCGCGCAAGCTGGTTCTCGATAACCATCTGGACGAGGCGGCCGCGGTCGAGGCAGTCGAAAACGCGAACAAGGAAAGTCTTCAGCTCACCAGCTACCTGGTTAAAAACAAGATCGTCCCGTCAAACGTAATTGCGATGATTTCGTCGCAGGAATTCGGGCTACCGGTTTTTGACCTGGACGTGATGGACATCGAGCTAGCGGCATTCGCGTTGGTCGAAGAAAAACTGATTACCAAGCTCAGCGCAATACCGTTGTTCAAACGTGGCAACAAACTTTACATTGCCATATCGAGTCCAACCAATACCCAGGCGCTCGACGAATTCAAGTTTGCTACCGGACTATCTACTGAAGCGGTGCTGGTGCAGGAAGACCAGCTCATCTCTTTCATCGACAAAGCAGTCAGCTCCATGGATTCCGGCATGGGTGACATGCTCGACGACGATCTCGAAGATCTTGATATCGGCGGTGAAGAAGAGGAACAACCAGGTGCCACCGCCGCCGACGCCGAAGATGCGCCGGTCGTCAAATACGTTAACAAGATCCTGCTCGATGCGATTAACAAGGGCGCCTCGGATATACACTTCGAGCCCTATGAAAAGCGCTACCGTGTGCGTTACCGCATCGACGGTATACTTTCCGAAGTTGCTTCGCCACCGATTACGATAGCCGCCAAATTAACCGCTCGCGTCAAGGTCATGTCGCGTATGGATATTTCAGAGCGCCGCGTGCCCCAGGACGGTCGTATCAAGCTCAAGTTATCGAAAAAGCGCGCCATCGACTTTCGTGTTAACACCTGCCCCACCCTGTTCGGTGAAAAGGTCGTGCTGCGTATCCTCGATCCATCGAGTGCCCAGCTCGGCATCGATGCGCTGGGCTACGAACCGGAGCAGAAAGATCTCTACATGAAGGCGTTGGCAAATCCCTACGGCATGATTCTGGTAACCGGGCCTACCGGTAGTGGTAAGACGGTCTCGCTGTACACGGGTCTCAATATTTTGAATGTCCCGGAAACCAACATATCGACGGCTGAAGATCCCGCGGAAATCAACCTTGAGGGAATCAATCAGGTCAATGTAAACGACAAGGTAGGTCTTACCTTTGCCGAAGCTTTGAAGGCATTTCTGCGCCAGGATCCCGATATCATCATGGTCGGTGAGATTCGTGATCTCGAAACCGCCGGCATCGCCATCAAGGCTGCCCAGACAGGTCACCTGGTGTTGTCCACACTACACACCAATGACGCCCCGCAAACCCTGACACGATTGATGAACATGGGCGTGCCGGCGTTTAATATCGCAACCTCGGTGACTCTTATAATTGCGCAGCGGCTTGGCCGACGTTTATGTGGTGATTGCAAGACACAGGACGATCTCCCAGAGGAGGTATTACTAAAGGAAGGTTTTACCAGGGAAGATCTCGCTGCGAATTTCAAAATTTACAAGGCCGTGGGTTGCGATAAGTGCACCAATGGCTATAAGGGTCGAGTCGGGATTTACCAGGTTATGGGTATTTCCGAGGAAATGGGACGCCTGATCATGGGCGGCGCCAATTCAATCGATCTGGCGGATCAAGCGCAAAAAGAAGGTATTGACGACCTGCGTCGATCTGCACTAAAGAAGATTATGCAGGGCATGATCAGTCTCGAAGAAGCAAACCGGGTAACGAAGGATTAAACAATGGCAGCTAAAGCTAAGACGGTAGAAAAAGTCGAATTTACCTACGAAGGCACCAACCGTGCAGGCGGCAAGGTGAAGGGTGAAATTTTCGCCCTCAGTGACACACTCGCCAAGAGTGAACTACGCAAACAGGGCGTCAATCCAACCAGGGTCAAGAAAAAACCACAGCCATTGTTCGGTGGCGCCAAAAAACCAGTGCCCTCCGATATCGCGATTTTTGCGCGCCAGATAGCCACCATGATGCATGCCGGTGTGCCACTGGTGCAGTCCTTCGAAATTATCGGCCAGGGCAACGATAAGCCAACCATGCAGAAATTGATTCTTAACATCAAGAGCGAAGTCGAGGGCGGTGTGTCCCTGGCTGAAGCCCTGTCAAAGCATCCACTATATTTTGATCCCCTGTTCATCAACCTGGTCAACGCCGGCGAGCAATCGGGTGCACTGGAAACCATGCTCGACAAACTGGCAACCTACAAGGAAAAGGTCGAGGCGCTCAAGGCAAAGGTCAAGAAAGCATTGTTCTACCCGGTCGCGGTACTGGTGGTCGCTTTTATCGTAACCGTTATTTTGCTCGTATTCGTGGTACCCCAGTTCGAGGACCTTTTTAACTCGTTTGGAGCTGATTTACCGGCATTGACCCAGTTTGTCATCAACCTGTCCGAGTTTATGCAGCAATGGTGGTGGGTAATCGCGGGTGGCATTGCCGGTTCCGTATTGCTGCTACTCAGGATCAAGAAGACCTCTCCCAAAATGCAGAAATGGTTCGACCGTATGGCGTTGAAAGCACCGGTAGTTGGTGAAATTGCGACTAAATCAGCCATCGCGAGGTTTTCGCGAACCCTGGAAACCATGTCTGCCGCTGGTGTACCCCTGGTGGAGGCGATGGACTCAGTAGCGGGTGCAACCGGCAACATCATCTACCACGATGCCAGTTTAAAGATCAAAGACGAAGTATCGCAAGGTACCCAGCTACAAACCTCGATGCGCAATACCGGACTATTTCCAAACATGGCGATTCAAATGGTCTCCATCGGTGAAGAAGCCGGTTCGCTTGATGCGATGCTGGCCAAGGTGGCCGATTTTTACGAGAATGAGGTCGATAATGCGGTTGACGCATTAACCTCACTGCTCGAACCAATCATCATGGCCGTACTCGGCGTTCTCGTGGGTGGTCTCATTATCGCTATGTACCTGCCTATCTTCAAACTGGGATCCGTGGTTTAAGGGCAGCTGTTTGTACGATCATTTTATTTTTTTATTTGAACAGCAACCGGCTCTCTTCCTCGGCACCCTGTTTGTCCTCGGATCGGTTGTTGGCAGCTTCCTGAATGTTGTTATCTACCGATTACCGGTGATGATGCAGCGCGAATGGCGGCATGACTGTCTCGAATTCCTGGAACAAGCCAGCGAAACAGAAATAGAAAGATTCAACCTGAGCGTACCGCGCTCACGTTGCGGCAGCTGTGGGCATCAAATCACCTTCCTGGAAAATATCCCGATAATCAGTTACCTGGTCCTGCGTGGCAAATGCTCGTCCTGTAAAGCGTCAATTTCGCCGCAGTATCCACTGGTGGAAGTGTTTACCGGTATTGTTTCGGTTATTATCGGCTGGCATTTCGGTGTCAGCATACAAACCCTGGCTGCATTGTTCCTGAGCTGGTGCCTGATCGCTGCCAGCGGCATCGATATCGGTCATAAACTATTGCCTGACAGTATTACGCTACCCTTATTATGGCTCGGCATTCTACTATCACTGTTCGATGTATTCGTCAGCCTCGAAGACAGTGTTATCGGCGCGATGGCAGGCTACCTGAGTTTGTGGACAGTATTTATGCTGTTCAAAATAGTTACTGGCAAGGAAGGCATGGGGTACGGTGACTTCAAACTGCTGGCGATGCTTGGTGCCTGGTTAGGATGGACGCCTTTGTTCGTAGTGATCCTGACTTCGTCTGTGGTTGGGGCGGTTATCGGGATTAGTATGATCTTGTTAAAGAAAACCGAACGCGGCACCCAAATTCCATTTGGCCCATACCTGGCAGGGGCTGGCTGGTTGACGCTACTCTGGGGTCACGAGTTAATGCATTTTTACATGTCTCTTTTTCGGCTGTAGTCACCGCGAACTCCATGTTTTCAGTCGGGCTCACCGGGGGTATCGCAGCGGGTAAAACCACGATTAGCAACCTGTTTTCGGAGCTTGGCGTTCCGGTAGTCGATACTGACATCATTAGCCGCAAGTTGCTCGAACCCGGTGAACTTGCTTACGACCGGGTTTGTACTCGTTTTGGTGACAGTATCAAGGGATCAAACGACGAGATCGATCGAGTAAAACTGCGCAAGATTGTTTTCACGAATCCGGACGAAAAAACCTGGCTTGAAAACATGCTGCATCCACTGATCTATCGGCGTAGTCACGATGCCATCCTCGAACATATGCAGGCAAACTATGTCCTGGTAGTTATTCCGTTACTGTTCGAAACCAATTTTCAGACTCTGGTGGACCGTATTCTGGTGGTTGATTGTCCGCCCGAAGTACAACTCGAACGCCTGCTAAAACGTGACCACATCGATGAAACCCTTGCGCTTGAAATGCTTTCCCAACAACTGAGCAATTCGGCAAGACTGGCAAGGGCCCACGATATCGTCGATAACAGTGAAAATGCCGCTGATCTGGTGTCACAGGTCGAGGCTTTACACCAACTCTACCTGCAACTATCCAGCGGCTAGTGCGGTGGATCACTCTACAGTTTATCCGGCATAGACATATGACCCCTGTTTTCGGCTATACTTCAGTGGTTTTGCATATTTCCACGAGCAATGTCAGTTAAATACCAGACTTTCGAGCAGCCGCTAAACGAGCGCATTCGCATGTGCCTTCGCGTTGAAACCCTGATGAACAGGTTTCACTATTTCGAAGCACTCAAAGGCGACTGGAGCGCCTACAGCGCCTTGCTGACTATACTCGAACTAACTTCATTGCTGGAACGCGGTGATTTAAAACAGGAATTGATGAAAGAGCTTGAGCGCCAGCATGGCGCTCTCAAGGCATTGTCAAAACATCAGGGGATAGATCACTCCAAGCTGGACCTGGTTTTAAGCAAACAAAAACACTCGCTAACCCGGATGCACCATCTCGATGGCAAGCTGGGTGAACATCTCAAACGTGTCGATTTTTTGCTTGGCATCAAACAACGCATCTCGATACCTGGAGGTTCCTGCGACTTCGATTTACCCCAACTACGCTTCTGGCTCAATCAGACGTACGAACAGCGCCTGGCCGATTTAAAGGGATGGGTTACCCCCTATTGTGAGCTGGAAGAAGTGATCGAACTGGTGTTAACCTCTATTCGCGATAGCGCCACAGGAGAAACCGTAATTGCTGAAAACGGTTTTTATCAAAAATCTCTGGATACCAAGCAATCTAACCAGTTAGTTCGTATCAGCGTCGATGCCAGCAAACTGGTTTACCCGGAAATTAGCGCCGGCAAGCATCGTTACTCGATCAGATTTATGCAGCCAAATTCGGGAGACAGCCCCCCTACGCAGGTCAAGGAAAGCGTAGAATTTCTACTGTCACGCTGTTCCCTTTGAGGCACCTCTGAAAGCAGTCGAATTTAGCGTTGCTTTAACGCTTCAAGAATGGGCAGGTCTGCAGCCGGAAAGCGGTAAGCACTTATTTGATTGCAATCTATCCAGGCCAACGCCTGCTGTTCCCGCGGCATAACATCGCCCTGGTAGTCATCGACGATCCAGGTATCAAGTAAGATGTTCCTGTCCGGGTATCGATGATAGACCTGCATGAATTGCGTTGCCGAGATGGCCCTGATATTAATTTCCTCGATCAGCTCACGCTGCAAAGCCTGTCGCGGCGATTCATCAGCTTCGACTTTTCCGCCGGGTAATTCCCAGTAGTGCTCCAGATGCTTGCCTTGCTGGCGGCGCGCAATTAGAAATTGCTGACTGCTGTCCTGCTTCCAGATAATTGCGGCAACCACATGGATATGGTCATCATCGAGCTCTTGCGCATCGACCGGCGAGTGCTCAACTCCGGTATTCGGCATTTATCTTGACGTAGTCGTAAGACAGGTCTGTCGTCCATATCCTGGCGCCGGCACTGCCCTGATTCAAATTGACGCGGATGGTTATTGCTTCCCTGTCCATCGCCGCCTGCCCCATCGCTTCCGTATATCCGGAATCGGGTAAGCCGTTCTTTAGCAAACAGGTAGCACCGAGATAAAGGTCTATGCGCTCTATATCGAGGCTATCAACCCGGGCCCGACCGATTGCAGCGAGGATTCGACCCCAGTTGGCATCTGCTGCAAACAAGGCTGTTTTAACCAGCGGTGAATGCGCGATGCAATAGGCAACTTCTTTTGCATCATCTTCACTCAAGGCCTGCTGTACTTCGATGGTGACAAACTTTGTAGCACCTTCTCCATCGCGAATAATGGCCTGCGCGAGTTGTTCGAATACTTCTGTCAACGCGGCAACAAAATCATCTTCCCGATTTGATATACGCACACCGCTGGTGCCTGTTGCGATTAGTACGCAAGCGTCATTAGTCGACGTATCGCCGTCTACCGTGATCGAATTAAACGATCCTGCGACCATCTGTACCAGCAAGGCCTGCAGATCATCTGGCTCGATGAGTGCATCGGTCGCTACATAGCTCAGCATGGTAGCCATATCCGGCTTGATCATGCCTGAACCTTTCGAAATTCCTGTTATCGACACCGCTTGATCGTTAATCATTAGCTGCTTACTGAACGCCTTGGGCAGCGTATCAGTGGTCATGATCCCCTCTGCAGCCTGCAACCAGTTTTCAGCATGCAACGACGCACACAGTGCCGGAACAGCCGCGGTGATTTTCTCATGGGGTAACGGTGCCGCAATCACACCGGTCGAAAAAGGCAACACCGCCGTGGGGTCTACCTGCGCAACCTGCGCGACTGCGGCACAGCACTTGTTCGCCGCATCAACGCCCTCATTTCCGGTGCCAGCATTGGCGTTACCGGAATTTATCAGCAGGAAGCGAGCGGCCGGAACTTTTGCCAAATGCCGACGTGCAACAGTTACCGGGGCTGCACAGAAGCGATTTCGGGTAAACACCGCGGCGACACTCGATCCTGCTGCCATTTCAATCAGGACCAGATCTTTATCAGTGCTATCTTGCTTGATGCCACTATGTGCCGCACTCAGGCGAACACCTTTCACCGGGTGCAGGGCGGCTGGTGCTTGCAATCCTACGGCCATCGGCGCAACCCCTAGAGTTTACCGTGGCATTGCTTGAATTTTTTACCCGACCCACACCAGCAGGGTTCGTTACGACCTATCTTGGGATCTTTACGCACGAAGGGCTGATGCTCATCCCCGGATTGCCCGGTGTCAAGTGGATTCCGCGCATTTGCATGCTCCATCTTAATGCTCTGATCGGGTTGATGACTTTGTTCCAATGCCTCGACCTGTTCTTCGTCACGAATTTGCACCCGGGCCAGGGCTTGCACAACTTCGTAATTGATACCCTCGAGCATGTCGGTAAACATTTCAAATGATTCGCGCTTGTATTCCTGTACCGGGTTTTTCTGCGCATAACCGCGTAGACCTATTCCCTGGCGCAGATAATCCATCGCCGCCAGATGTTCTTTCCAGTGGCGATCGAGAATCATCAACGTGATCTCTTTTTCGAGTCGCACCAGTAATTCATGACCCAGGGTATCAGCCTTGGCCTGGTAAGCCTGCTCGAAACTCTCCAGGATCCGATCATAAATGGATGCCTCGGAGATATTCTCATCATCTTCATCAAGCCAACTATGGATCGGCAAATCAACACCAAACTCATTGCTCAGCGCCTGCTCCAGGCCGGCAATATCCCACTGCTCGTCGATTGAATTGACCGGCACATGAGCGCGAAAGATACCCTGCAGTACATCTTTACGCATATTTGCAATCGCGTCGGTAATACTTTCGCTATGCAACAAATCGTCACGTTGCTGGTAAATGACCTTGCGCTGGTCGTTAGCGACATCATCGTACTGCAACAACTGTTTGCGGATATCAAAGTTATGTGCCTCGACCTTGCGTTGGGCATTTTCAATCGCGCGACTAACCCATGGATGCTCAATCGCTTCCCCCTCTTCCATGCCCAGTTTCTGCATCAAACCGGCAACCTTTTCGGATGCAAAAATACGCATCAGGCTATCTTCCATGGAGAGGTAAAAGCGCGAAGAACCCGGGTCGCCCTGGCGTCCAGATCGCCCACGCAACTGGTTGTCGATGCGACGTGATTCGTGGCGTTCGGTGCCGATGATATGCAAGCCACCCGCCGCAATCACCTTGTCATGGCGTTGCTGCCATTCAGCGGCCAGTTGGGCACGCAGTTCCTCCTGATCTTCTGGAATCTCTTTCAACTGAACTTCAAGATTCCCACCCAGCACAATATCCGTACCGCGCCCCGCCATATTTGTCGCGATGGTTACAGTACCGGGAAGACCCGCATCGGCGATAATCTTGGCTTCGCGTTCATGCTGCTTGGCATTCAAAATCTGGTGCTTGATCTTTGCCTTGTCCAGCAGTCCGGACAGATACTCCGATGTTTCTACCGAGGTGGTGCCAACTAACACCGGTTGTCCACGGCCTACACAATCGCGGATATCCTCGATAATTGAATCGAACTTCTCAGCAACCGTCAGATAAATAAGGTCGCCGTGGTCTTCACGCACCATCTCCTGGTTAGTGGGAACGACAACTACCTCGAGCCCATAAATTTGCTGAAACTCAAAAGCCTCGGTATCGGCGGTACCGGTCATCCCGGCGAGCTTGTTATACAGCCTGAAATAGTTCTGAAAGGTAATCGATGCGATGGTCTGGTTTTCATTTTGAATACTAACCCCTTCCTTCGCTTCGATCGCCTGATGCAAACC
>Ga0265303_10000680_pt1 | contig 19668 bp, 17 predicted proteins | sample Helome_2_FD_192494 | JGI IMG/M metagenome (GOLD analysis project Ga0265303, IMG submission 192494) | Marine sediment microbial communities from subtidal zone of North Sea - Hel_20160317 (Illumina Assembly) | ecosystem: Environmental > Aquatic > Marine > Subtidal zone > Sediment ... | reverse complement strand
ATTCCGTTTCAACGATGCCGTGCTGCGCAACCTGATCATCCGTCGCAAAGAGGCCATCACCGAGACCTCACATCTCGCCAAGGAAGAGGAAAGGGATGAGGCGCCTGCAGTTTCCCCGGCAGCTGCTAAAGCCCCGGATGGTGAAAAAGCCCCGGATGGTGAAGAGGTTCCGGTGCCTGCAGTAAAGCCTGACCCCGCAGCTGCTCCGGCGGCTGCCGATGACGCATCCGCCTGACGCATAGGAGATATTCGCGATGTCACGTTTTTTCCGTCGCCGTAAGTTTTGTCGTTTCTCCGCCGAAGGGCTTGATATCGACTACAAGGATCTCGTCCTGCTGAAGCAGTACGTGAGCGAGTCCGGCAAGATTGTGCCGAGCCGGATTACCGGCACCAGCGCAAAGTATCAGCGCCAGCTCGCGGACGCGGTCAAGCGCGCCCGCTACCTGGCCCTGTTGCCCTATTCCGACAGCCATTAATCGGCCCGGTCCGGCAGGTTTTGTCGAGGCAAAGCCTGCGGAGAGGGTAAGCGCATGAAGACCTTAGCCAAATGGGTGATGAAGGGTCGCATGCAGGCAGTGATCGTCGCCACGGTGCTGGCCATGCTGGCGCTGCTGGTGACTCCGCTTGGCCTGCTCAGCGCGGCGGTGATCACCCTGACCGTATTGCGCCAGGGATGGAAGGAAGGGGCACTGGTACTTGGGTCGGCGCTGCTTGCGATTGCGGGGCTGGGTGGCCTGCTGTTTCAGATGCCGTTGGCGACCCTGCTCATCGGCATTCTATTGTGGGTGCCTGCAGCGGCGCTGGGTGCCATTATGGGCCGCACAGGTTCGTTGCGGCTGGCCATCGAGGCCGCAGCGATCGCATCAGCGGTAGTGGTCCTGCTGCAGTATCTGCTGATGGCCGATCCGGCCGCCTTCTGGGCGGACGCGCTGAACGAGTTTCTCGCCAGGCGCCTGGATGAAGAAACGCTGGTGGCCTCCGATGCCGGGAAGTTTGTCGGCTTGCTGGCCGGCTGGATGGCGGGTGGCGTGGCCGCCACCTGGTTTCTGGGTTCGGCGGCATCTCTGATGCTGGCGAGATATTGGGCCTCACTGGTTGATCGCCCCGGCGCCTTTGGTGAGGAGTTTCGACAGTTGCGCTTCGGTCGCTGGCTGTTGTTGCTGGTGCCGCTGCTGCTGTTGGTCGGTGTCATCCTGACGGGTGGCGAGCCGAGCCTGATCGGACAGTTGTACCTTATCGGCATGATGGTGTTTCTGATCCAGGGCCTCAGCGTGGCCCATGGTTTGGTGGCCGAGTTTGGCGGATCGCCTGCCTGGCTGGTGGGTCTTTATCTGTTGCTGGTTTTTGTCGCGCCGCAGGGCGTGACCACGGTTGCCCTCGTCGGTTATACGGACGGGTGGCTGAATTTCCGGGCGCGGGCCCGAGCACGTCGGTCGCGGACCGATGACAACTGAATTGCATTTGTGAGGTTGAGAACGATGGAAGTCATTCTTCTGGAAAAAGTGGCTAACCTGGGTGGACTGGGTGAAAAGGTTTCGGTGAAGTCCGGCTTCGGTCGCAACTTCCTTATCCCGCAGGGCAGGGCGGTCTTTGCCAGCGCCGAAAACGTCAGGGTTTTCGAAGAGCGTCGCGCCGAGCTTGAGCAGCAGGCGGCCGACAAGCTGGCAGCCGCTGAGGCGCGCAAGGCGCAGATCGATGCCCTGAGCGAGGGCGTCAGCATTACCCACAAGTCTGGCGAGGAGGGGCGCCTGTTTGGTTCCGTCGGTACTGTGGATATCGCGCATGCCTGCAGCGAGAGCGAGGCAGGTGTGGAGATCAGTAAATCGGAAGTGCGGTTGCCGGAAGGTCCTTTCCGTGTTGCTGGCGAGTATGAGGTCGTCCTGCACCTGCATGCCGACGTCGATGCCATCCTCAAGGTCAATATCATCGGCGAAGAGTAAGCGCCGACCGGGTAAGCGGCCTGCTTGCCTGAATTCCCGTCTGATCCGTTCAGGGGTCCGTAGAAAAAGCTCGGCTTTGGCCGGGCTTTTTCGTACTCGCGGTAAAAAAACGCTTTTTCGAGCAACCTGCGCCGCTGTTGATGCGGATCGGTGCCGCCTTGTGTTGTAATCAATGGCCCTCCCTTCACCAATTGGTCTGACAGCGGCATGGTTGATGCGGTGTACGAATCGGTCCCCGGGTATATGGCTGACGTCGGGCCTGACGAGCAGATGGAGGCCCTGCGCATGCCGCCCCATTCGGTGCAGGCGGAACAGGCCGTATTGGGCGGCCTGATGCTCGACAACGATGGCTGGGACAAGGTGGCGGATCAGGTCACAGAGCAGGATTTTTATCGACGCGAGCATCAGCTGGTGTTTGCGGGTATCGCCGGTCTGGCCGAGGCCGACCGGCCGTTCGACGTAGTGACCCTGGCTGAGGAACTGGAGCGTCAGGAGACGCTGCAGGACGTCGGCGGCCTGTCGTACCTGGGTATGCTGGCCAACGATACCCCGAGCGCGGCAAACATCCAGGCCTATGCGGCGATCGTGCGCGAGCAGTCGGTCGTGCGTCAGCTGATCAAGGTCGGCAACGATGTGGCGGAGGCCGGATACCGGCCGAAGGGGCGCAAGGTCAATGAGCTGCTCGATTACGCCGAGAACAGGGTTTTCCAGATCGCCGAGCAGCAGGCGCGCGGCGGCGGCGGTTTCCGTCCGATCACCCGGCTGCTTACCGAGACCATCAATCGGATCGAGGAGCTTTATGGGAGTGACGAGGCCCTGACCGGGGTGCCCTCGGGATTCACTGATTTCGACCAGAAGACATCGGGCCTGCAGAAATCGGATCTGATCATCGTCGCCGGCCGTCCCTCCATGGGGAAGACCACCTTCGCGATGAATGTCGCCGAGAATGTCGCGATCGCGACCGGCCTGCCGGTGGCGATTTTTTCCATGGAGATGCCCGGGGAGGCGCTTACGATGCGCATGATCTCCTCCTTGGGTCGGGTCAATCAGCAGGCTGTGCGTTCAGGAAAGCTGGAAGACGACGACTGGCCGCGCGTGACCTCGGCGGTGAATATCCTCAACAATACAAAATTGTTCATTGACGACACGCCGGCGTTGACACCAACCGATCTGCGCGCACGCTGTCGTCGGCTCACCAAGGAGAATGGCCAGCTCGGACTGGTCGTGATCGATTACCTGCAGCTGATGAACGCTCCCGAGTCGGGTGAGAACCGCGCGACCGAGATCTCTGCCATCTCGCGATCGCTCAAGGCCCTGGCGAAGGAACTCAATGTTCCCGTGGTTGCACTGTCGCAGCTCAATCGTTCACTGGAACAGCGACCGAACAAGCGACCGGTAATGTCCGATCTGCGCGAATCCGGCGCCATCGAACAGGACGCGGACCTTATCGTGTTCATCTATCGCGATGAGGTCTACAACGAGGACAGTCCTGACAAGGGCAAGGCCGAGATCATCATCGGCAAACAGCGTAACGGCCCGATCGGCAGCGTCATGCTGACCTTCCAGGGGCAGTTCACGCGCTTCGACAATTTTGCCTATGACGTTTACGGTGACGATGCGTATTGAGGTCCTGGGGTGCCTGGTTCGTGACGACGGAACGCAAAGGGCGCGGAGATACGCAAGAGGACGCAGAGATGGCTTGTGCGGCGGCGTTTGTGCAATCTGCTCGCTTCCAAGGGAGCTTCTTCTCGGCTGGATGAGGATGTTAGAAAGGCCATGGAAGTCGTCGAAAAACTGAGAAGGTCGGATAAGATTGTTTCATCAGGTCCCTCTGCGATCTCTGCGGCCCTTTGCGCCCTCTGCGTTCCCGGCAACGACGTCCCCTCAAATTCGGTCGCACGCGGGTGAGTTATCAGTGAGCAAGCCGGCCAAGACCGTTTATGTCTGCAGCGACTGCGGCGCACAGAGCCCGAAATGGGCAGGCCAGTGTGGTGACTGTGGTGCGTGGAACACCATGCAGGAAAGCATTGCGGCGCCCGCCGCAGCGGCCGAGTCGCGATTTGCCGGTTATGCCGGTGACGATGCAGCCATTATCCGCAGCCTGTCGGATGTGGTTGCGAAAGAGACCGAGCGCATGCCGACCGGCCTCGGGGAGCTCGATCGCGTTTTGGGCGGTGGCCTGGTCTCCGGTTCGGTGGTCCTGATCGGTGGTGATCCGGGGATCGGGAAATCCACCCTGCTGGTGCAGGCATTGGCCCTGCTGTCCGAAAAGATGCCCGCGCTTTATGTCAGCGGCGAGGAGTCGGCCGAGCAGATCAGCATGCGCGCCCGGCGGCTGGGTCTGCCGACCGAGCGTCTGAGCCTGCTTACCGAGACCTGCGTCGAACGTATCCTGGGCTTGATCGCCAAGGACAGACCCAGGGTCCTGGTGCTGGATTCCATCCAGACCTTTTACACGGAGGCCCTGCAATCCGCCCCGGGGTCCGTTGCCCAGGTACGCGAATCAGCCGCGCGCCTGGTGCGCTTCGCCAAGCAGACCGGGACATCGCTGTTCCTGGTTGGGCATGTGACCAAGGAGGGCGCCCTGGCCGGGCCGCGTGTACTCGAACACATGGTCGACACGGTACTCTACTTCGAAGGCGAGAGTGGCGGCCCGTTTCGCCTTATCCGCGCGATCAAGAACCGCTTTGGTGCGGTCAATGAACTCGGCGTTTTTGCCATGACCGACAAGGGCCTGCGCGAGGTCAGCAATCCCTCGGCGATCTTTCTGTCGAGGCATGAGCAGCAGGTGCCGGGCAGCTGCATCCTGGTCACCCGCGAGGGGACCCGCCCGCTGCTGGTCGAGGTGCAGGCCCTGGTCGACCAGAGCCCGTTGGCCAATCCTCGCCGTGTGGCACTTGGTCTCGAGCAGAACCGCCTGTCGATGCTGCTGGCGGTGATGCATCGTCATGGCGGTGTTGCGATGTTTGACCAGGATGTGTTTCTAAACGTGGTGGGTGGTGTGCGCGTCAACGAACCGGCCGCCGACCTGCCGGTCCTTCTGGCGGTGATGTCGAGTTTTCGCGACCGTCCGCTGCCCGGTGATCTGGCCACCTTTGGTGAAGTGGGCCTGGCCGGTGAGATCCGTCCCGTACCCAATGGTCAAGAGCGTCTGCGGGAGGCGGCAAAGCATGGCTTCAAGCGGGTGATCGTGCCGCGCGCCAATGCGCCCAAGAAGGCAATCACGGGTCTGGAAGTGGTTGCGGTCGGTCGGATTGGCGAGGCGATCGACGCGCTGGGCTGATGGTTTAGGGGGGCAGTTTGGCCCGGATCAGCTCGCGAGCAGTTGCGAGAGGTCGCGCTCCAGCAGTTTGCCGTCGCCCAGATTGAGTTCGACCATACGCCGCAGGATGCTGGCGCTCTCCAGGTCGATGCCCACGCAGCGCAAGCCGACGCGTTTGCCATCGATGTGTGCGATCTCGCCGTCCATGCTGATTTCTGGCATCTCTTCGCCGAGCCGGACGCCTGCCTGAACCCGGGTGCCGATCGTGGGATTCCAGCTTCCACTCGACTCCAGCAGCAGTCCCTGCAGTGAGATATCCAGTACCGTCCCGCTGTGCTGCATATCTCCGTCCAGCAAGCTGACCGGCTTGTCGGTGGCGATACGGTGAAAGCGTCGGCGTTCGTCGGTTTTGTCAGGCATCCACAGGTTCCTCGATCCTTTGACCTTTTAACGGCAGATTCGTGTGCTTATTTATCCAATCCGGGTTGCGTCTCAGGAGCACTCGAAAGGCGGCGGAAGAAAGAGGTTCCTCCACTGAACGGGTTTCATCACGATTTTGCCATCTGACGAATTTTTGACATAGTCCCAGATGCGTGCTTAACTTCGGAAAAACATGCACTTATTGAGTGTGTCCGCATAGCGTACGCACTGGAGCCGGTTGGATGACACCCGAAAACACCAAAGATACAGCGCTCAACGCCGTCACCGTCATGTTGGTGATGTCTGACGAAGCATCACGGACTTACCTGCAAAACATCCTGCAGTTTATCGACTGTGATGTGCATGTACCTGAATCTCCGAAAGATCTCCAAAGGCTCGTGCGACGCTTCAGCGATCGCTCCGGGTGTGTGTTGCTGAGCAGTCAGATGCCGGATCAGGAACGCAGCGCCTACCTGGGTGCGATCAACGAATGCAGTCCGCGTCCGGCCCTGATCCAGGTGCAGGAAAAGAGCGGTGACGAGATCTTGGTGAGTGGCGATGTGCTGGGTACCCTGCACCTGCCTTGCCAGTACGATGCCATCGCCTCGCTGTTGCACAGGGCCCAGGTGTTCGACGAGTCACAGCGCCACGGTGAGGCGCCCCGGCGCCCGCTGGAACTGTTCCGAAGCCTGTCGGGAAACGGTCGGGCCACTCGCAGCATCAACAAAATGATCGAACAGGTTGCCGATTCCGATGCGACGGTACTTATCCTGGGTGAGTCGGGAACGGGAAAAGAGGTGGTCGCGCGCAAACTGCATTATCACTCCAAGCGCCGCGGCCGTCCTTTCGTGCCGGTGAACTGCGGGGCCATCCCGGGTGATCTGCTCGAGAGCGAGCTGTTCGGACACGAGAAAGGCGCGTTCACCGGTGCCATTACGGCGCGCCAGGGGCGTTTCGAGCTCGCCGAAGGCGGCACATTGTTCCTCGACGAGATCGGTGATATGAGCATGCACATGCAGGTCAAGCTGCTGCGCGTGCTGCAGGAGCGGACTTTCGAGCGCGTGGGCAGCAACAAAACGATCCATTGCAACGTGCGCATCATAGCCGCGACGCACCGCAACCTGGAGAGGGCGATCCAGGAGGAGAGCTTTCGTGAAGACCTCTACTACCGGTTGAATGTCTTTCCGATCGAGGTGCCGCCGCTGCGCGAGCGGGTCGAAGACATCCCGGTCCTGGTCAATGATCTGATCCTGCGCATCGAGCACGAGAAACGTGGTTCAGTAAGGCTGACGCCCGCCGCGGTCACCGCACTGACACACTATCGCTGGCCGGGTAATGTTCGCGAGTTGGCGAATCTGATTGAACGTCTGGCCATACTCTTTCCCTATGGCGTGGTGGATATCGCGGATCTGCCCGAGAAATTCCGCGCCGGGATACCGGTGACCCCGGTCGATATGCCTGGTGACGACGAAGCCCTGCCGGTGGTCAGCACCCATGGTGATCAGCCGAATACGGTTTCCAGTATGCCGCGATTGCCGGCCGAGGGAATCGATCTGAAGCTGCATCTTGCGAATATGGAACAGAGCCTGATCCGCCAGGCCCTCGAAGAGGCCAATGGCGTGGTGGCGCATGCGGCCAAGAAACTGAAGATGCGGCGCACCACGCTTGTCGAAAAACTGCGCAAATATGGTCTTCAGCGTGGCCATGAAATGACAAGCCTTTGACGCAGTCGTTTAGTTCTTTTCGTAAGCATCTGAAAAAAAAAGAAAAGATTCTGTGGCACGTGTTTTGCTGAGTCTCTCCCGGAACACTTTGGGAAACGGGATTCAGCCACATGGGCAACCTGCAGATAAAACCGGCACAAGATCCGCAAGAGCTCGAGCATGCCTTCGGTGTGTTCAACGAGCTGTCAGAGCGCCTGACCACGGCTTATGGGCAGCTTGAAGGGCGGGTAGCCGCCCTTACCAGGGAACTCGAACGCTCGCGCAGCGAGCGCCTGGCTGAAACCGCACAGAAGGAACATCTCGCTGATCAACTCGGGGTGCTGCTCGAGGCGCTTCCGGCGGCCATCGTCCTGGTCGACGTGCGGGATCGCGTCGATCGATTCAATCCCGCCGCCGAGCAGCTGTTTCCGGGGCTGGCCTGGGGAAGACGCTGGAGCGAGATCAAGAGAGAGGTGGTTGCCGCGGAGCCGGCGCCGGGCGACTGGCATCTGCATGACGGCCGCCGGGTCAGCGTTTCACAGCGGCCCCTGAACGATCGGGGACGGATCCTGGTGGTGGTCGACATGACTGACCAGCGCCTTATGCAGGAGCGCATCGAGCGTCAGGACCGGCTCAGCGCCATGGGCGAGATGGCCGCGCAACTGGCGCATCAGGTTCGGACCCCGCTGTCTGCCTCCGTCCTCTATGCCGGACAGCTCGCAAAGGGCAATCTCAGCGACGAACAGCGCCAGCAGTTTGGTGCCAAACTCCTAGAGGGTTTGCGCCACACCGAAACCCTGGTGCGCGATATGCTCGCCTTCAGCCGTGGCGGCAGTTTCAGCTCTAGTCCGATTCGGGTCGATGATGCCCTGACTATGGCGATCGCCGGTCTGCAGCCGCGGCTGCGACAACTCAAAGCCAGTCTCCACCTCGATCTCGGTGGGGCGGGCACTTGTTTGATCGCCGGCAACCAGGACGCCCTGGCCGGTGCCTTCAGCAACCTGATAGACAATGCGCTCAATCACGGTGGCGAGCAGGTGAATGTCAATATCAGCGCCAGTATTGCGGACCAGGATTCGCTGCTGCTGGTGTTCGAAGACGACGGCCCGGGCATCGATCCGGTCGCATTACCACGCATCTTTGACCCTTTTTTCACCACCCGCGAGCGCGGCACCGGACTCGGTCTGGCAGTTGTCCAGGCGGTGGTTCTGGAGCATGGCGGTGCACTGCGCGCGATCGATCCGGCACGGGGTGGTGCACGATTTGAAATTCAACTGCCGAGGCTCAAGAGCAGCCGGCAGAATCAGTCAACATCGAGGAAGTAAGTCTGATGAATCCCTCGCGCATACTGGTAGTGGAAGATGACAGTGCACTCGCACAGGCTCTCACGGACACGCTGGGCCTGTCCGGCTACGAGGTGGTGAATGCCACCGACGGCGAACAGGCCCTGGCCAAACTGGACAGGGTCCAGGTCGATATGGTGCTGACCGATGTGCAGATGCGGCCAATGGACGGACGGGCCCTGCTGCGCAATCTGCGCACGCGATTTCATGAACTCCCGGTTCTGGTGATGACCGCCTACGGCACCGTGGAACAGGCCGTTGAGGCCATGAAGCTGGGTGCCGTGGATTATCTGGCCAAGCCTTTTGAGGTCGATGATCTGCTGGACAAGGTCGAGCGTTATCTGCCTCATCGGCACCACGAAGGTGGCCAGATGGTCGCAGATGATCTGCGCACGCGTGAACTGGTCGAATTGGCCGGGCGTGTGGCCGCAAGCGATGCGACCGTGATGATCGGGGGCGAATCGGGTACCGGCAAAGAGGTTTTGGCACGCTATATTCATTGCCATTCAGCGCGCGCCGATGGCCCCTTTATTGCGATCAATTGCGCCGCCATCCCTGACAACATGCTTGAGGCGGTGCTGTTCGGTTACGAGAAAGGTGCCTTTACCGGAGCCCTGCGGGCCAGTGCCGGCAAGTTCGAGCAGGCGCAGGGTGGAACCCTGCTGCTCGACGAGATCTCCGAAATGAGTATGCCGCTGCAGGCCAAGCTATTGCGCGTCTTGCAGGAGCGTGAGGTCGAGCGACTCGGTGGGCGCGAGGTGATACAGCTGGATGTCCGCGTGCTGGCGACGTCAAACCGTCACTTGCGCGAAGAGGTCTCTGCAGGACGTTTCCGCGAGGACCTGTTCTACCGTCTCAACGTGTTTCCGCTGACGGTGCCACCGCTGCGCGAGCGCCCTCGAGACATCCTGCCGCTGGCGCGCCACCTCATCGGGCGGCATCTGCGAAGCGGCGAAATCTTGCCGCCTTTTGAGCCGGAGGCCGAGGCGCGCCTGCTGGCACACCGCTGGACCGGGAACGTGCGTGAGCTCGACAACCTGATGCAGCGAGCGCTCATCCTGTGCGACGGCGAGCATATCAGTGTGTCCGATATCCACTTTGAGCTGGTCGACGGCGAAACGCCACCACCGGCTGCGTTGACGCCGGCCGGCGACGATGCGAACGGAAAAGGTCGTTTGACGGACGATCTGCGCAGTGTCGAGGAACAGATGATCCTGGACGCGCTGCGCAATGGTAATGGCAGCCGCAAGCAGGCTGCCGAGATCCTGGGCATCAGTCCGCGCACCCTGCGACACAAACTGCAAAAGCTGCGCGAGTCTGGCGTCTCGATCCCGCGTAACTGATTTGGCGCGAATACTGCACACGATTCATAGGCGGCAGTCGAGCGTCAGAAAACGAACACACAAACAGGTCAATCAGCATGAGCACTCCGGAAATCAATCAGGTTTTGGCCCAGATGCGGGTGGTAACGGCCCAGGCCAGCGGCGGCATTGCAGTCACCGAGACTCCGCAGAACGATTTTGGCGATCTGCTCAAGCGGTCCATCGATTCCGTAAATGAAACGCAGCAGAATGCCTCTTCGCTGCGCACTGCATTCGAGCAGGGCGAACCGGGTCTGGATCTGGCGGATGTCATGATCGCGGTGCAGAAATCCAGTGTTTCCTTCCAGGCGATGGTCGAAGTCCGAAACAAGCTGGTCGATGCCTATAAGGACGTGATGAATATGCCGGTCTGATCGGCGGCATTAAGCGCATTAGTTCACCAAGAGGCAGATTGAGAAAATGGCCGAAGCAGGAAACACGAACAATCTTCCGGCACCTGAATTGACCGGCGGCATGACCTCGATGGTCGATAATCCCTGGTTGCGCCAGGTGGCTGTCATGGTCGGAATCGCTGCCAGCGTGGCGTTGGGCGTGGCGGTGGTTCTGTGGTCGCAGGCACCGAATTTCGCCCCGCTTTACGGCAATATGGCGGAAAAAGACGCAAGTCAGGTCTTGGAGGCCTTGCGTCAGTCGAACGTCGAGTTCCGGGTGGATGAGGCGAGCGGCATGGTGATGGTGCCTTCGGCCAAGCTGAAAGAGGTTCGCATGGAGCTTGCCGGCCAAGGTCTCCCGAACAGCGTGGGTATGGGCTTCGAACTGCTGCAGCAGGACACTGGTTTCGGCAGCAGCCAGATGGTCGAGCGGGCCCGCTATCAACATGCCATTCAAGGCGAGCTGGCACGCACGATTGCCACCATCGGAGCGGTTCACAGTGCCCGCGTGCATCTGGCCATTCCCAAACAATCCGTTTTCGTACGCAAGCGTCAGCCGCCCAGCGCCTCGGTGGCACTGCGCCTACACAGTGGCCGGATCCTGGAAGATGATCAGGTCGAAGCCGTGGTGCATCTGGTCGCCTCGAGTATCCCGGAACTGGAGCCGGGCCGGGTGACGGTGGTCGATCACAAGGGGCGGCTGCTCAGCGGCGACCCCGATAGCCGTGAAATGAAGCTGTCGGCCACACAGTTCGAGCATACGCGGCGCATCGAGAAACACTTCCGCGAGCGCGTCGAAGGTCTGCTGTTTCCGATCGTCGGGCGCGACAAGGTGAGGGCGCAGGTTACCGCCGATGTCGATTTCACCGTCACCGAGCAGACTCAGGAACGATTCAATCCCGAGCAGCCGGCATTGCGCAGTGAGCAGCTGAATGAACAGCAGAGCCTCGATGCCGGGGCCGGCGGTATACCAGGTGCTTTGTCCAACCAGCCCCCGGCCGCCGGCACGGCGCCGCAGGAGGCTGGTGCGGTGGCCGGTGCGGTCGCGCAGAGCGAAGCGCTCAATTCGAGCCGACAGTCGACCCGCAACTTCGAACTGGATCGCGTCATCAGTCATACCCGGATGTCTCCGATCTCCCTGCGTCGGCTGTCGGTTGCGGTGGTGGTCGATGACATCACCACCGTCGGCGAAGACGGAACCGTCAGCGTGCGCGAGCGCACGCCCGAAGAGATCGAACGCCTGACCGAACTGGTGCGCGAGGCAATCGGTTTCGACAGCCGCCGCGGCGACAGTGTACGGGTCATGAACAGTTCCTTCCTGAGCCCCGAACCGGTCGCCGATCTGCCGGCAGTGCCGATCTGGGAGCAGGGCTGGTTCCTCGACATCGTCAAACAGGTGGGCGGTCTGTTGCTTGTGCTGATCCTCATCTTCTTCGTGCTCAAACCGACCATGAAACGCCTCACCGCGAGTCACGCAGGCGTTGCGGGGGGGAGCGATGGAGCAGCACGTATCGAAGGTCCATTGGCGCAGAATCATGAGGGCGGCGTCAAAGATCAGGGGAGTCTGTTGCTGGGGAGTGACGGCGAGCCGATCAGCCTGCCCGGCGGGGGCAAATACGAGAACATCATGGATGCAGCAAGACAGTTGGTGGATGAGGACCCCAAGCGTGTGGCCCAGCTGGTCAAGACCTGGGTGAACGAGGAAGCCGCCTGACATGGACCAAAGCACCGACTCGCAGGCGGTACAGAAGCTCAGCGGACTGGAGCGTTCGGCGCTGCTGATGCTGGGACTGGGTGAGCAGCATGCGGCAGAGATCCTGCGCCACATGGGTCCTAAAGAGGTGCAGGAGATTGGCCTTGCGATGGCCGGCCTGACTCAGGTCACTAATTCGCAGATGGAACTGGTGATGCAGAAGTTCGTCGGCGCAATCGGTGAGCAGACATCTCTCGGCATGGGCTCGGACCAGTACATTCGCAACATGCTGACCACGGCACTCGGTGCCGACAAGGCCGGTGGCATCATCGACCGTATTCTGCTGGGCAGGAACAGCAAGGGACTGGAGCAGCTCAAGTGGATGGACGCGCGCGCCATAGCCGAGCTGATTCGCCATGAACACCCACAGATCATCGCCATCGTACTGTCGTTCCTCGATCCCGATCAGGCTGCTGGAGTGCTGTCCGAGTTCCCCGAGCGGGTGCGTACCGACGTCATCATGCGCGTGGCCAGTCTGGATGGTATCCAGCCGGCGGCCCTGCAGGAGCTGGATGAGATTTTGGAGAAGCAGTTCTCCGGTGGTGCCAATGTTCAGTCATCTGCACTCGGGGGTATCAAGAAGGCGGCAGACATCCTGAACTTTGTTGACGGCATGATCGAAAGCAAGGTGATCGAACAGATCAGCGAGTCGGACGACGAACTGTCGCAGCAGATCCAGGACAACATGTTCGTGTTCGAGAATCTCATCGATATTGACGACCGAGGCATGCAGACCCTGCTGCGCGAAGTGTCCTCCGATCAGTTGTTGCTGGCATTGCGGGGGGCACCTGAGCCGCTACGGGAAAAGATCTTCGGCAACATGTCTTCGCGTGCGGCTGAAATGCTGAAAGATGATCTGGAGGCGGCGCCGCCGGCCAAGCTCAGTGACGTTGAGGCCTCGCAGAAGGAGATCCTGACGGTTGCACGTCGACTCTCGGATGCCGGTGAGATCAATCTCGGCGGTAGTGGCGGGGAAGAGTTTGTCTAATGACTGAGCGCAGACCCGGTGCGGTGCAGATTATCCGGTCGGAAGAGGCCGAGGTCATGCAATGGCAGCCGCCGCATGTGCGTAAGAAGGGCGAGACCGCGATGGACGAGTCGCGGGGACTGTTGACTGCCTCTCAGCTTGATGAGATCCAAAAGGCAGCGCACGCGGAGGGCTTCGAGCAGGGGCGTAAAGAAGGCCAGTCATACGGACATCGAGAAGGGCTGGAAGAGGGACGTGCCGCCGTAAGGACCAGAATCGAAAGACTCGACGGTCTCCTGGATGCACTCGACCGACCGTTCGAGCAGCTCGACCATCAGGTGGAAAATGAGGTCGTCACCCTGGTGATCAACATGGTGCGTCAGTTGATCAGGCGCGAGGTAAAGCTGGACCCGGGTCAGATCGTTGGCGTTGTGCGTGAGGCGCTGGGCATACTGCCGATCAGTGCACGCAACATTCGTGTTGTGCTGCATCCGGAAGATGCGGAACTGGTGCGCGAGGCCTACACGCTGGGTGAACATGATCAAAAGTGGCAGATCATCGAGGATCCCGTTATCCAGCGCGGCGGCTGTCGCATACACACCGATACTTCACAGGTGGATGCGACGCTGGATTCGCGGCTCAGCAGCCTGATCGCGCCCCTGCTCGCCGGTGAACGGTCGCGTGATGGTGAAGAGGAAGACCGTGCTGATGCCTGAGCCTGACCGCAATCCGATCTGGGCGTCGCGAATTCGGCGCATGGGCGAGCGTATCGACGACAGTCGCGGTCTCGTCGTTGAAGGAAAACTGACCCGCATGGTTGGACTTACGCTGGAGGCCGTCGGCTGTCGTGCGGCGATCGGTGGTCGCTGTGACGTGATCAACGCCGCGGGAGACCGGGTTGAGGCCGAGGTAGTGGGATTTGCCGGCGAGAGCCTCTATCTGATGCCGACCGGTGACATCCGTGGTCTCGAGCCGGATGCGCGGGTGGTCCCCAGCGGCCGTATCAGCGAGGCCGCGGTGGGCGAGGAACTGCTTGGCCGGATCATCGACGGCAGTGGAAAGCCGCTTGACGGTAAAGGCATCCTGCACACGACCAAGCGTTGTCCTTTGAACGGCGTTTACATCAACCCCCTGGCACGGGCACCGATACGCGAACCGCTGGACGTCGGTATCCGTGCGATCAACGCACTGCTTAGTGTCGGCCGCGGTCAACGGCTTGGTCTGTTTGCGGGCTCCGGCGTCGGCAAATCGGTTTTGCTGGGTATGATGACGCGATACACCGATGCGGATGTGGTCGTCGTCGGTCTCATCGGCGAGCGCGGCCGCGAGGTGAAGGAGTTTGTCGACAACATTCTTGGCGAAGAGGGACTGGCCCGTTCTGTCGTGGTTGCTGTGCCGGCCGATCAACCGCCACTGCGGCGTATGCATGGCGCAATGCTCGCTACCGCCATCGCCGAGTATTTCCGCGACCAGGGAAAGCACGTCCTTTTGCTGATGGATTCACTGACCCGCTTTGCCCAGGCACAACGCGAGATCGGTCTCGCCATCAACGAACCTCCCGCGACCAAGGGTTACCCACCATCGGTTTTCGCCAAGTTGCCGCAACTGGTCGAGCGGGCCGGCAATGGCGACCGTGGTGGTGGTTCTATCACCGCTTTCTACACGGTCCTGGCCGAAGGGGATGATCACAATGACCCCATCGCGGATGCGGCACGCGCAATTCTGGACGGCCATATCGTTCTTTCCCGGCGCCTGGCCGAATCCGGCCAATACCCGGCGATCGATATCGAGGCCTCGGTCAGTCGCGCGATGAATGAGATTACGGATGATGCGCACAAACAGGCGGTGCGCGAATTCAAACAGCTTTACAGCCTGTATCAGCAGAACCAGGATCTTATCTCGGTCGGTGCCTATGAGCTTGGCTCCAATGATCAGATCGACCTGGCCATTGGCGCCATGCCGTCACTGCGCGAGTTTCTGCATCAGGACATGCACACCCGATTTGATCTGAAAGACAGCCTGGATGACCTGACGACGCTGTTCCCGCAGGAGATGCATCCGGTTACGACCGGTGAGGTGGGGTAAAAGAAGATGGTGCCACCATCCGAACGATTCAAACCGATCCAAAAGCTCGCATTGCACAAGGAACGCAAGGCGGCAGCGGCACTCGGTGAGTCACTCAAGCAGCGCGAGGCGGCCAGACAGCGCCTCACGGAACTGCGCCAGTATCGCGCTGAATACCTGGAGCGCTTCGCGGGTGTCGCACGTGCCGGCGTTTCTAGTCGCCAGATCCTGGAATACCAAGTGTTCATCAGCAAACTGGAAACCGCAATCACGCAACAGGAAGAGATCGTCAATCGATCACAACAGGACTGCGATTCCAGCAAGGCGCAGTGGCGCGGTCGTTACACCAAGTCGAAGGCCATGGATAACGTGGTCGATCGTATGCATGAGGCCGAGCGCAAGGATCTGGACAGAAAGGAACAGACCGAGTCTGACGAACACACACAGCGCAAACGCTGATTACCCTGTATAGAACTGGTAGGTATTGCGACCGTTTGCTTTTGCGCGGTACATCGCGGCGTCCGCATTGTGCATCAGGGTTTCTGCGTCCTGGCCGTCTTCCGGTGACAGGCTGACGCCGAGGCTGGGTGTTACCCGAACGCTCGATTCACCCAGTTGGAACTCGCGGTCGAAGGCACGCAGCACCTTTTCCACCACGCTCGACAGGCTGGCTTTATCGCGCATCTCTTCAATCAGGATGGTGAATTCGTCGCCACCGATTCTTGCGACGGTGTCTTCGCCCCGGACCGCAGCCGTCAGCGCCGCCGCAACCTTGATGAGGAGCTTGTCGCCAAAACTGTGGCCAAGACTGTCGTTGACATGTTTGAAGTGATCGAGATCGAGAAAGATGACAGCAACGTGGCCTTCATGACGTGCGGCGCGTTCGAGGCAGTGTTCCAGGCGCTCATAGAACAATACCCGATTGGGCAGCTTGGTGAGTGGGTCGTGGTGTGCCAGATGTGCCAGCTGCTGTTGTGATTTTTTTATCTGGCTGACGTCGGTATAGATCGCAACATGGCTGATCGGTTCGCCGGATTCGTTGCGTACTGTACTGATCGTTGAAAGCGCAGGTGCGATGGAACCGTCCTTGTTCCGGTTGATGATCTCTCCACGCCATTCTCCGGTTTCCCTGATCGATCGCCACATGACCTCGTAGAAAGCATCGTCATGGAAATCTGACTTCCATATCCGGGGATTACGCCCTAAGACTTCTTCACGGGGATAGCCGAGGAGCTCTGTGAATGCCGCGTTCACATCGAGAATGATCCCCTGCGTATCGGTTACCACGATGGCCTCTGCGGCACAGTCGAATACCTTGGCCGACTGCCGGAGTCTGCGCTCCGAATCGCGCCTGGCTGAGATGTCGTGAATCAATGCGATATAGAATTCCTGATCGCCGAATACCAGGTGGCTTGCATAGACTTCAACCGGGTAGTCTGAGCCGTCGCCACGCTGGTAGTCCATTTCGTAATGGAGATTGCCGCGGTCCTTGATGCTCTGCCAGTGTGTTGACCAGTTTTTACGGTCGAACGCCGCCGTCAGATCGCTGAGATGCGTGTCAGACAGCGTGCGGCGGTTCAGCTGGAGCATCTCCAGCGCGGTGTCGTTCACATACAGGAGCTGACCTTGCGCGTCAGTCCAGTAGACGCCGACATTTGCGCGGTCGACGGTTGTCTGGGTCAGCGCGAGTCGACGTTCGGCCTTCTTGCGCTCGGTAATATTGCTTGCAATGCCACAGATGCCGTAGATCTCGCCCTTGCGGTCCACCAGCGGGAACTTTGTCGACAGGAAGTGGTGCATGCCGTCGGCCTGCAAAGCCGTTTCATCGAGCTCCAGGGGCTTGCCTTTCTTGAGTACCTCGAGGTCGGTATCACGGGTCGATTTTGCGATGTCTTCGGGAAAGATCTCGTAATCAAAGGTGCCGATGATCTGCTCGCGTGGGCGTGACACCAAGCGCTCGTAGCTGCTGTTCACCAGCAGATACTTACCCTCGCGATCCTTGATGTAGATGACGGCTGGTGCGTTGTCGATTACTGCCTGGAGCTTGGCTTCATTGGCCTGAACCGTCTCGAGCAGCTGCTCGTTGCGGCGCAGCAGGCGCTGCAGATTCCGGGTTTCGCTCGATATCCTGCGGACCAGCGGTTCGATGATCCGACTTGTCATGACTATTCCCAGTAGTGCCAGAACCAGCACCGTAAGGGCAGCATAGGCGGCCTGCCTCCATGCCTGGGAGAAGAGCTGCGCAGGGTCCGTATGAAAGACGAAGACCCAGCCGGAGCTGCCGATCGGACCATGGGTAACGATCATCTTGCCTGATTTATCGCCGTCGGGACTGTGCAGTCCCGCGTTCAGGCCCAGTCTGAGCTGTGCAATGAGCTCGCTCTTCAACGTCACATGGCTGAGCGGCTGCGTAGTATGTCCGATATCGTAGAAATGGTGCGCGCGCCCGCTTACCAGGGTCACGATCTGCACGCTGCCCCTGCCTTCAACGCGGCCGAAGAATTCCTGCATGATCGCCTTCAGCCGATCGTCGCTGAACATCACCAGGTCCACCCCGACGGCCTCTTTCGAGCGGTTGTAGATCGGTGCCGAGACGACCACCTTGCCGTCCTGTGGTATCCCGTATCTGATCTCGGACTCCGAGACACTCAGTGGCCAGTGCGTGGAGGGGATCTCGGAGCCCACGCTCAGCAGAGGGGTCAGGTCGCGTGAAAGGCGCGTGATGCCCAGTACATTATTGTTCGAGTGCATCGCGTCAGACAGTTTCGGGGTGGTAAAGTCCGTCAGGGCCTGTATGCCGATCTCACCGCCGTTATAACGTTCCAGCTCCTGGCGGATACGGGTTCGGCTGGTAACCTGGCTGGCGATGCTTCCCAGTCTTGCGAGTTCGGACTCCAGTGCGGCCGCCTCGAGTTCAATGGAGAAAAGCAGCTGGTTGCGCAGGGTGTCGACCTGGCTCGTATACAGCATGAGGGTGGCGATGCCCCCGATTACGAAACTGGTCAGCAGTATGCCGAGCACGGCCATCAGCCGAACGCGTTTGTGAACCTGTTTCGAGTCTTCCTTTCCCGGGCGGGATTGTTCAGTGGTGATAGGCATCAGTCGGGCTGGCCAACCCTGCGCGTGCCCTTGTTCCGGCCGGAACCTTTAGGGACGGATTTTATCGCCATGATTCGTGTGCCTGTCGCAGGCTTTTGATTCATTTTCAGCATAGGTGGCTCAGGTTTTTTCCAATAGCTCCAGTGAAGAAAATGCCTTCGGAACATAAGCAGGCTTCGCCAGAAGGCTTGCGATACCCCTTACTTTAATTCGCCGGGAATTCCAGTTTCTAGGCACAACATCCGGTATGGCGGCAGCCAACCCCAAAGATTAAGTCCCGAGCGCCCGGAGGAAGGGTCTCTCAGGCGCCGGTGAGCCGTGCCCCCGAATCCGACAAGGGTTGGAGTAGCTCAGGACCGGTGCCGGGCCGAATCTTTGCGCGCGGCAGCTTCGCGTAAGCGCTTGATTTGAAACAATGTGCCGCGTTCTTCTTCTTCCAGGGCCTCGGCGATCCGCTTGATGGCCTTTTTGTACGACGGGATGATGTTGTACCTCAGGGCGTTGACCCTTTTCTGTGCCTTGCGTTGCTCGCTGATCAGCCGGTAAAGCGCCATCTCGACGGCCGCCAGCTTTGCCAGATTCACTGCCGCCTGGGCGAAGGAATGGCGTGCCTCGTCAAAGCTCGGATCGGTGCCGAGCAGCCCCACCGGCTGCGGGGCGACCACGGCGGCCTCCACAGAGGGGTATTGAACACCAAGCGAGCGCCGTGGCAGTACTTTCATGCTGGTCGACGGTGATGCTCCCAGGGTGGCCTGGGCAATGGTGCGGTCGCCCATGCGTAACTGGGCGATACTCAGCCAGCGGTAGGCCTTTTGCACAGCATCCTTTGTCGTACGTTTGAGCTCCTGATACTCGCGGATGTGCTGATAGACCAGGCGTGTGAGCAACTCGCGTTTGCGTTCGAGCAGGGTATAACCATCTTCGAGAAAGCGCACCTGCTTGCGCAGGGCTAGCAGGGCACTCTTGGTTGGTGCTGAGCGCAGGCGGGTCATGCGGCCTGATCCCCGGAGCGGTGGTAGTGGGCAAGGTCAGTCTCGCTGACCCGGGTGAGCGCCTCGCGCGGAAAACGTGACAAAAGCTCCCAGGCCAGGTTGAGGGTTTCGATGATGCTGCGGTTGGCATCCTCGCTCTGGCCGACAAACAGCCGGTCAAACTCGCTGGCAAATTCAAGGTAGCGCTGGTCGCGCGCAGAAAGCTCTTCGGCACCGATGATCGAGGCCAGGTTGCGCGTTTCCTGCGCCTTCGCATAAAGCGCATACAGCTGGTTGGCAACGCGCGGATGGTCGTCACGGGTGTCGTCTTTGCCGATGCCGTCTTTCATCAGGCGTGACAGCGATGGTGCAATGTCCACCGGTGGGTAGACG
>Ga0265303_10000679_pt1 | contig 19677 bp, 20 predicted proteins | sample Helome_2_FD_192494 | JGI IMG/M metagenome (GOLD analysis project Ga0265303, IMG submission 192494) | Marine sediment microbial communities from subtidal zone of North Sea - Hel_20160317 (Illumina Assembly) | ecosystem: Environmental > Aquatic > Marine > Subtidal zone > Sediment ... | reverse complement strand
TTTAAGATTCACGCTGAGCTGAGGTTCCGTAAAAAACGGATGCCTGCTTCGCCAATCCGAGTCGGGTAATGCCATTGCTCTTTCTTTGGTAAATTTCCCGGTGAGCAATCCAGCCTGCATAGGGCTGTAGGCAATAATCCCAATCTGGTTTGCGCTGCAATAAGCCATGATTTCTTCCTCAATGTCTCGGCGAAACATACTATAAGGTGGTTGTAAAGAAGTTATTGGGTGTATAGCCTGTGCCCTTTTAAGTTGATCCAGGCTAAAATTAGAAACACCAACATAACGCACTTTACCCTCCCTGACCAGTTGTGCCATGGTATCCCATCCTTCTTCAATCTGCTCATTGGGCTCCGGCCAGTGTATCTGATAAAGATCTATTACTTCTATACCCATTCGTTTCAGGCTCGCTTCCACCTCACGCCTGATACTATTTGCCCTCAGCGATTTACCAATCTCCCGGCTATCCCCTTCCCAAACACGTCCGCATTTGGTAGCAATGATTACTTCATTTCTGATTCCTTTAATTGCCCTGCCAACTATTTCTTCGGCATGACCATGGCCATAAATAGCCGCTGTATCTATCCAGTTAATACCCTGATCCAATGCTGCGTGTATTGCCTTGACAGAAGCTATATCATCCTGAGGTCCCCAGCCAAATTTCCAATCTCCGCCACCCATAGCCCAGGTACCTAATCCTATGGTTGTAAGATGAAGCTGTGAATAACCCAATTTGCGTCTCTGCATAACAATATTTTGAGATCTTATAAAGATACATATCCTCCCTTATAATTCATATGATGTCAATTCCATCTTTTGAAGTATGGCTTCGTAAGATTAAAACCCAAAGTTGTATCTTTATTTGTTCATCATCTAAATAATTTAAAATTTAAACTATGGATAATTCAGGGAACACCTTAATAGGGCTTATTGCCGGTACAGCTATAGGCGTTGCACTTGGCGTATTATTTGCCCCTGACAAAGGAGAGGTTACAAGAAAAAAATTAGCAGAAGAAGCAGCAACGGCCAAGGCCAATCTTAATGAAACTGCTGAAGACATGAAAGAAAGACTTAGAGAAACTTTAAACGTGGATCCGAGTGCTCTGGAAAATGGAATTGAGGGTCTAATCTCCAATGCAAGTTATAAGGCAGAAGATATTATTTCTGCATTAGAAAAAAAGTTGAAGGAATTAAAGGCTAAAAATAGAAAATTAAAGAAATCTGTTAAATGAGTATACTAGAATCCCTTGATAAGACTTCAAATAAAGCTGTAAACCTTGGTGAAGAGTATTTAACGAAGACACAGGAGTATTACGAGCTCAAAGTCTTTCAGCAACTTACTGCTACTACTGCTATGTTCTGCAAAGCAGCCATATTGGGCAGCCTGAGCTTTTTGGTGATTATTTTGTTGATAGTTGCGGGTACTTTGGCATTGGGCAACCTTATTGGAAATATGGTTTATGCCTGTTTGATTAGTGCAGGCATTTTATGTGCAGTTGGAGCTATTGTTTATGCCTTTAGATCTCGTATAGAAAACCTGATCATTCGGACTATGTCTAAACAATTTTTCAATTAAATGAAGCAGTATAATAATCTTAAAGAAGTAAACCACGACTTAAAACGTCTGAATCTGGAAAGGCAGATTGCCTGGGAAGAAATAAAGGGTCTTAAAGAGGATTTTAAGGAGAGCATACAGCCTTATAATTGGTTTGGACCTATTTTGTCTTCAGCAAAACAATATGGTATTCTTTATTTTATTCGTTTACTATTTAAAAAGAAAAAATAAGGATAATTGTCTTTTTGACGCCTAATAGATGGGTTTACCTAGGCTTACAAGTCAATCTATAGTATTTAGCCTTTCTAATTCCTTTGATATCCCCGCGCTTTTTTTTAGTTACATTTAGAGGATCAGTTTAATATTCAATTATTATGAAGAGTTTTATTTATCTGCTATTCCTTTGCCTTCTCTTCACACCCTCCTGTAAAGAGAAAAAATCTGAAATTATTGAGCCAAAAACTGAACTGAACAATTGGCAACCTTTGTTTAACGGTACCGACCTGGATGGATGGACCATGAGAATTATAGGTTATCCTTTAGGAGAAAATTTCGGGAACACATTCAGGGTTTCGGATAGTATCTTAAGTATTCGCTATGACGCTTATGGCGACGACTTTGATAACAGGTTTGGAGCTTTATATTTTAATGAGAAATTAGCTAACTACAGATTAAAGGTAGAGTATAGATTTGTGGGAGAAACGGCACCCGGGGCACCTGAATGGGGATTTAGAGATAGTGGTGTTCAATTTCATTCTCAGTCTCCGGCATCTTTAAAGGCAGACCAGCCATTTCCTGTTTCCCTGGAATATAACCTGCATGGTGGCAATGGAACTGAAAAAAGGCCGGTAGGAGCAATTTGTGCCAATGGTATGTTTGTAGAGCTTGACGGAAAAAAAAATTCTGCTTATTGTACCCCTCCTACAGTACAAAGAACTTTTCATGGGGATCAATGGGTGACCCTGGAAATTGATGTAAAAGATAGTCTTATAACCCACTACGTAAATGGAGAAGAGATATTGAGTTACGCCAACCCAACTTTTAATCCAGAACATGAGATAGCTAAAACGCTTATAGTAAATGGTGAAGTCCTGGTAAAAGATGGATATATTTCATTGCAATCTAATAGTCATCCCATAGATTTTAGGAAAATAGAGCTTATAAAATATTAAACTCAAATTCAAAATGAATAAGAAATCGAAAATTGCCATTGTAACCGGCGCGGGGTCAGGAATTGGGAGAGCAGTAGCAATGGCGTTAAACAGGGATGGATGGATTGTAATTCTTGCTGGCAGACGTGAAAAAAACCTCGCTGAAACAGCAGCTTTATGTACTATAGCAGAAGTGCTGGCAGTACCTACTGATGTAAAAGATCCTCTTAGTGTAAAAAATCTTTTTGCACAAACTCTAAAAGCCTATGGTCGGCTGGATTTGCTTTTTAATAATGCGGGTGTAAGTTCTCCTGTCAAACCTTTCGAGGAACTTACCATAGAGGAATGGATGCAGGTAATTGATACAAATCTTAATGGCGTCTTTTACTGTACACAAGAGGCATTCACAATAATGAAATCTCAGGTTCCCATAGGAGGACGAATAATAAACAACGGTTCACTTTCCGCACATGTGCCACGGCCTTTCTCTGCGCCCTATACCGCAAGTAAGCACGCGGTAACAGGCTTAACCAGATCTACTTCCCTGGATGGCCGGGCTTACAACATTGCCTGTGGACAAATTGATATAGGTAATTCTAAAAGTAAAATGACAAAAAAGATGGAAAAAGGAACACTCCAGGCTGATGGTTCCTACAAAACAGAACCTACAATGAGCCCGGAAGATGTGGGCCGTAGTGTAGTTTATATGGCCGGTTTACCTTTAAATACCAATGTTCCTTTTCTCACAATAATGGCAAACCAAATGCCTTATATTGGCAGGGGTTAAAGCGTGATCAATCCTTTTATTTTTTATTGGCCGATCTGAACGCAGCCACTTCCCGGGCTGTAATTGGTTCTGCTTTATTCCCAAAACTATTGCGAATATAAGATGCTACATTAGCTATTTCTTCATCACCCAACATTCCATAACCCTGCATTACATTCGCATAATCAGATTTATTTCTTGCCAGTCCCGCTTCAGATCCCTTTATAATAATCTCCAGCAAGCTGTTCTTGTCACCCAGCACATAGTCCGTTTTTATAAGTGGAGGGTTTAATCCGGGTACGCCTCCTCCATTGGCCTGATGACAGGTTAAACACACTTGTCTGTATACTTTTTTGCCTTCTGCAATATAGGGTAGTAGTTTAGCCTTGGTCGTTGTTTTTGAAACATTTTGTATTTCAGTTTTTATTGAAGCTTCCTTCTGCTTCCCGGAAGAATTACAACTATTCAACAAAATAATTGCCGAAAGCGTAAAAAGAAACCTCGGAAGGGTATCCTCCAGCAATCTATTTTTAACCATTTTCAACTATTCTTTTGTATAAACAATCCGGAATAAAGTGCCTCCGGAATCATCCGATACGTAGAGAGAACCATCCGGGCCCTGTGCCAATCCTGTAGGCCTGTGCTTTGCCTCACTTGGGGAAAAAACTTCTTCTAACCCTGCAAAGCCATCGGCAAAAACCTCCCAATCCCCGCTGGGTATTCCATTCTTAAATGGCACAAAGGCAACCAAAAACCCTTCTTGTTTTTCTGGTGCACGGTTCCATGAGCCATGGAACGCAATAAAAGCACCATTCTTGTATTCCTCTGGAAACATTTCTCCGGTATAAAAAAGCAGAGCGTTAGGAGCAATATGGGCAGGAAAAGTAGCAATAGGATCTATAGCATTTTCGCCTGCTGTTCTAATGCCATCGCCTCCATATTCTGGAGATAAAATTTTCTTGTTCTTAAAATGATCATAATAAATATACGGCCATCCGGCATCGTCACCTTCATTAATTATGTACATTGTCTCGGCAGGCAAGTTAGCCGAAGTCTCCTGGTCAAAAAGATCGGGGTAGAGTGTATTCAGTTGATCTCTCCCATGTTGTGTGACTACCAGCTTATTTAGTTTGAAATTCCAGTCCAGTCCTACCACATTACGTAAGCCGGTAGCATATCTTTTCCCTTCACTATAAGACTGTTTAAATTTATCAGCTCTGAATTGCCAAATACCCCCTGCAGAATCGAGTATCGCGCAAGGCATCACCCCTGGAGAACCTAAAGTTCTGTCTATTTCCTGGCATGCATTAGAATACGCCCCTATATTGACATAAATATTACCGTCCCCGTCAAGCGTAAATGATTTTGTAGCATGGGTTCTATAGGATACCAAATTAGTTACCAGGGTATCTGGTGTGCCGGGTTCTGCTACTTTACCAGTAGCATCTAGTTTATACCTGAAAATTTCCTCGTCTGAAGAGGCGTATAAATAATTATCATCAATGTAAATTCCTGTTCCGCCATAATCCGCAAACCCTCTTTTTGTATCGGCTATCCCATCGCCATCCAGATCTTCAAGGTAAAGAATCCCTTCGCCTTCAATTGGTTTTCTCAACTTCAGGTAGATGCCCCCATTAGCGTTAACAGCAATATGGCGGGGAGCCCCCAGGGAATCTGCCACCTTTACTACCCCAAAACCATCGGGAACCTCTATGCCTTCGTTATCAGGACTTATATTTAAAACAGGCTCTTTCTCTGAACTTTCCTGTTTCTCTTTGCAGCCAGAAAATAGCAGGAATACTATTAAAAGAAAAAGCCATGTGCCTCTTAACTCAAATAATTTATATGAAGTCTTGGACATGCTAATTGAATTTGTGGTCGCTAAAGATATCATTTTATGTTACTTTTTTTGAAAGATTGTGAATTTTCGTAAAACTTTTTATAGTAGATTTAATTTTTTGGAAAATCAGGTTTAGGTCAAATCTATCTTCCTTCCCGTTTTGACTGCCGTATATATAGCATCAATGATTTTCATGTCTTTTACTCCTTCTTCTCCATCTACGGGAATTTCAGGTTGTTTGTTTTCTAAAATAATTTTCGCCATTTCATCCATCTGTGTAGTCTGATGGGTAATGTGAGGATTCGTCAGTTCCCCTTTATGGGTGCGGGCTTTAATAGGGCCGTAACCTGTAGACGGCTGCATTTCGGCCCACCCGTCTATCCCGGCAAGGTAAAATCTATCCAGATGATTTACTGCATAGGTAGAAAGGCAGGAGGCCACCGCACCACCAGGGAAGCCTAATTGAAACTGAATGGTTTCATCTATCCCCTCTTTAAATTTTACCGGGTCATTTTTGGTCTCCTGAGCAGTAACCCACATGGGTTCTTCCCCTATCATATAACGTGCCCCGTTAATAGAATAAATACCTATATCCATCATGGCGCCTCCTCCAGATAGTTTTTTATTCAATCTCCATTGGTTGGGATCGCCAATTATAAAACCGGATTGCCCCTGGAAGAAAATAATTTTTCCAAATTCACCAGCCCGGCTCATACGAACAATCTCCAGGGTTTTGGCTTCGAAATGCATGCGATATCCTATCAGTAATTTAACGTTGGCAGCCCTGCAGGCATCTACCATCTCTTGTCCCTCTTTAGCGTTTATGCCCATTGGCTTTTCGCAGATCACATGTTTTCCGGCCCCGGCAACCCGAAGGGTAAACTCACAGTGAAGTCCGTTTGGTGTTATTACATAAACTGCATCAATATCAGTGTTGTCCTTTATCTGATCAAAATTTTCATAATTGTAGCAATTTTTATCAGGAACATTATATTTAGCTTTCCATTTGGTAACTTTTGAAGGTGTTCCACTAATTAACCCTACAAGTTTAGCCCGCTTGCAGCCTTGCATTGCTTCTGCTACCCTGGTGCCATAACTACCTAACCCCATAATTGCAACTCGTAAAACCGGGCCCTCATAAGGTGTATCAGAATGAGCAAAAAGATTGGGTGAATTCAATATAATTGGCAAGCCTACTGCTGAGGCGGTGATTTTTTGCACAAATTCTCGTCGTGAGCTCATGGATCTCTTGTTTTATGATCTATAAACTTAAGAATTAATTCAATACGCCTGTTTGATCCCAATAAATTGTGCTTAAGTCTGCGAATAAGAGAATTCCTAAATCTGAAAATTGGAGTACCAGACAGAGGGTATGAAAGTAGAAGCATAACATTTAAAAAGGAGAATATGGAGCATAAAAAATAAATTAAATAGCTAAATCCAAATTCCATGGATAAAAAAATAGGCCCATACGGACAATAAATACAGTCCTTCGTCCAATTTTACCATGATATTTTGATAAAAAACGATATAATTGTTCGATTTCTCTTAAACTAAATTTAATAACCTAAACGATTTCAAAATGAAAAAAACAATTATTTTTTTATTGCTATTTGTAACCTTCTCTATAAGCGCTCAGGATTTCTATTGGACCTATTACAATTTTAGTGTGGAGCCTGAAAATGAGGCTACCGTATTAAAACTTGTAGAAGATTATTTTAAAGAACATAAAAATGATGGTGTTACTGTTCGCTTTTTTGAGAACCACTTTAATGACGGTGATAATAACTATAGCCACTCCATTGGATTTTCGGGTTCTTTAGATGCCATGGGGAATCAATATTCCGGTGCTCAAAGCGATTCCTGGGACCTGTTTTTAACAAGGGTAAACCAACATATCAAAGGTTCCTTTAGTTCTTTTATGGGACGTGGTATTTCTACCCATGGGCCGGCTACAGAAGGTAATGTTTGGCCCATTCAAAATTATATCTACATTCATGTGAAAGATCCCAGTGCCTTTTTGCCAGCCAGGGAAAAATATTTTTCTTCGTTTAAATCAGATGTAAGACTTACTGTTTTAGGAAGTATCTCTTCTGGTCGTTCTCCTCATGGGGAGACTCATATGGTTATTCAGGGTTATAAAGATTTCAAATCTGCCATGGCAGGTATTGACGCGCTTCTTACACCAGATCAGGTTGAAGCGCGTAAGAAAGCCTGGAAGGAATTTGGTGAAACCAATGGCGGGGCATCAGTAGTACGTTCGGGCACGAGAATTCTGTTAGGCAAATGGTAAAAACTTTAATTTAAATAAAAGCCCCTTTCATTATAAGGGGCTTTTTTTGTATTCTTAATTACTAGAAACTAAAATAGAGATTCTGAATTACGACTTTAAGCTTTAAAACCTGGATAAAATAAATAAAAAAATTGGATGGAAAGTTGGTGCCGCACTGGTTGTTGCCAATATGATTGGTACAGGGGTGTTTACAAGTTTGGGGTTCCAACTTCAGGATGTAACAAATTCATGGTCTATTCTATTGCTTTGGTCTCTTGGAGGTGTCATGGCAATTGCAGGGGCTTTTTGTTATGCAGAAATAGGAAGCGCCATTAATAAATCTGGCGGAGAGTATATATTTCTTTCTAAATTGTTTAATCCGTTAGTCGGATATCTTTCGGGCTGGATTTCACTAACTGTGGGGTTCGCAGCTCCCGTAGCCCTGGCTGCTATGGCCCTGGGCGTATATCTGGGAAATGTATTGGATATTAACAACACCTTACTAGCCGTTTCTGTTATACTTATAGTCTCTGTTATACACTCCTTTAATCTTAATGTAAGTAGCAGGTTTCAGTCATATGCAACCTGGTTTAAGGTTTTATTGGTTATTTCTCTAATCCTTATTGGCCTTTATTATACAGAAGTTGATTCTGCTCTGGATTTTTCTAATACCTGGGTAACAGAGATTCTAACTCCTTCATTTGCGATAGCTTTTGTATATGTGAGTTATTCCTATACCGGCTGGAATGCTGCAGCATATATTATTGAAGAGATAGATAAGCCACGAATTACCCTTCCTAAAGCACTGGTAAGGGGTACTATTCTGGTAACCCTTTTATACGTCCTCTTACAGTTCGTATTTCTTAAACACGGAGCTTTGGGCGAATTACAAGGACAACTGGACATTGGACATGTTTATGCCACGAATTTATTTGGTATTCAGGGAGCAAAAACTATAAATATCCTAATATCATTCTTCCTAATCTCCGGAATCAGCGCCATGATCTGGGTAGGGCCAAGGGTTTCGCAGGCTATGAGCAAAGATTACAAGGTTTGGCATTTTTTAAGTAAGACTAATAAAAATAATCTTCCCGTGGCGGCTGTTTGGTTTCAGGCGGTGCTAAGTATCATCTATGTGCTCACAGGCACCTTCGAAAGCGTACTGTTGTATTGTGGTTTTATCTTGCAATTAAGCGCTGCCCTAACAGTAACAGGTGTTTTTGTATTGCGAAAAAAAGAACCTGCTTCAGCATACTTCAAAACACCTTTTTATCCATTACTTCCAATAGTCTTTATTTTATTTAGTATTTGGGTCTTGATTTATCTGTTGATTGATAAACCTGTAGAAAGTATAATTGGCCTCATAATATTAGGTGTTGGTGTGCTTAGCTATTTTATTAATAAAAAGATTTCCAGATCTTCCTGAAAATATAATTATAATTTCTGTTTAGGTATAAATTGGTTATCTTAATCCTCGTGGTAATCAGCCCTTACGCAATACATATTATACCTGTTGTAATGTAAGATTTTTAGTGGGCTAATGAATTGGTGCGGAATAACTGAATAAGTATGTGAATAATGAAAAATAAAATTTCAAGAAGAAAAGCCATATCAACAAGTCTGAAGGTTTCGTTGGCAGCAATAGGCGGATATGCCTTTAATTCAAGTAAACAAGATCTGCCCTATATTGAAAATACTTCATTAAAAAAGAAACTGCCTGTAAGAATAAGCTTGAATACCTCTACCCTTTTGCATTATAAATTAGGTGTTGATGTCCAAATTGATATGGTTGCTGATGCCGGATTTGATGGAGTTGAACTCTGGATGCGTGATATACAGGCATATCTGGAAAAAGGGGGGAAGGCTGAACAATTAAAAAGAAAACTGGAAGACAGGGGGCTGATACTGGAAAACATAATAGGCTTTTCAAAATGGTGCAGTGATGTGCCTGATGAAAGGGAAAAAGCCATGGAACAATTACGGGAGGAAATGATAATTATTGCTGACATGGGAGGTAATTATATAGCAGCCCCCGTTCAGGGAATTGAATCTTTGGATAGCAATAAATTTGATGATTACGCCGAACGTTATAATGCGATCCTTAATCTCGGAAATGAAACCGGGGTCACGCCAATACTCGAACTTTGGGGAATGGGCGCTCTGAATAAAGTAGCCGATTGTGCTCACATTGCTATCGCCACCGGGCACCCAAAGGCCACAATATTACTCGATTTTTATCATGTACACCGTGGAGGGAATGATTGGGATACTATTGATATCCTGAATGGCCAAAGATTGCCGGTTATACACATAAATGATTACCCTGCAAACCCATCTTATGAATTATTAAAAGACTCCGACAGGGTTTTACCGGGAGAAGGCGTATGTATGTTTGATATACTTATTCCAAAATTATATGAGGCCGGCTTCAGGGGCGGATTTTCTGTAGAGCTTTTCAATAAAGAATATTGGGCGTCGATGGATGCTGAGACCATGCTGAAAAATAGTTATGAGAAGACCTTTGACGTTGTTGAAAGAGCCCTCCTAAAGACAAACTAAAAGTATTTAAAATGACATTCAAAATTTATTTCATGATAAAACCTGCTTTAAAATATGTAATTATCCTCCTCCTTAGTCTGGGAATTTGTACCCCGTCTTTAGCGCAGGAAATGATAAGCAACGATGGTAGCGCCTGGATTTCGCTGTTTAACGGGAAAGACCTTGACGGTTGGAAAGCAGGTGTAAACGCTTCTACTTTTTCCGTAGAAGATGGTACCATAAAAGTTGACGGTGAGAGAGCACATTTGTTCTATGCGGGCGATGTGGAAAATCACCAGTTTCAGAATTTTGAATTCAAAGCAACGGTATTGACAAAACCAGGAGCGAATTCCGGTATTTATTTCCATACCAAATATCAGGAAGATGGATGGCCCTTGTATGGTTATGAGGCGCAGGTGAATAATTCACAAGGCGATTGGAAAAGAACAGGAAGTCTTTATGGAATAGTGGATATCAAGGAAAATTATGCAAGAGATAATGAATGGTATACAGAATATATAAAAGTAGAAGGCAAGCGCATTATTATAAAAATAAATGATATCGTAGTCGTTGATTATACAGAACCTGAAAAGCCTTTTCGGGAAGGAGACGGCATATACAGGGTGCTTAGCACAGGCACTTTTGCTTTACAGGGGCATGACCCCGGAAGCATTGTTTTTTATAAAGATATTATGGTCCGTCCTTTACCCTGATTTACCTTGAATTCCGAATATTATATTAATAGTGTATTTTTAAGAATCTTTATCAACCAAACCAAAATCAATGAAAAAAATTCTAAGTTATTTCGGAGTGCTTCTATTCGTAGCCCTGGTTCTTAACTGTGGCGACAAACAAACAGCTGAAAAAGAATCCGACAAAAAGGACCGAAATATGTTTGGCCATTATATCCCACGCGGACTAACCAAAACAACAGAAGGTCTTAGTCCTGGTTATGCAATGTTTTCAGCAGCTAATTCTCCTTACACCTATCTAGTAAATAGAAAAGGAGAAGTCGTGCATGAATGGAAAGGGACTTATGAAGCGTTCAATCCTTATCTGATGGACGATGGTTCCGTAGTGATGGGCGAGAATGATCCGGACTACCCTGTATTTGGATTTGGTGGACCCTATGGGCGGATCCAAAAAATTAGCTGGGATGGGAAAATTTTATGGGATTTTGAATATGCAGATACTACGCAAATATTACATCATGATTTTGCGGTTATGCCCAATGGCAATATTCTGGCGATAGCTTACGAAACCTCCTCTTACGACTATGCATTGGCCCGTGGAAGAAAACCAGAACTCATTCCCAGGTCGGGGCCATGGATGGAAAAAATCATTGAAATTGAACCCCAGGGCACAAGTAGAGGCAAAATTGTATGGGAATGGCGCATCGAAGATCACCTGATTCAGGATTTTGATGAAACCAAAGCCAATTATGGTAATGTGGCAGAGCATCCGGAATTATTTAATTTTAATGTGGGAGATTCAGTCCCTCCGCGTATAACGCAGGACAGCCTGGATATTTTAAAGGCCATGGGAAGTGAAGACAGAAACCTTACTCTTGATAACCCCTATTCAGATATCTTTCATATTAACGCCATTAACTACAATGCCGAATTAGATCAGATTGCCCTTAGCTCACCCGAGTTAAGCGAAGTATTTATAATCGACCACAGTGTGTCTACCGAAGTAGCCGCTAGTCATGAGGGTGGTAAAAGTGGAAAGGGCGGTGATATATTATTCCGTTGGGGTAATCCCGAAAATTATCATATGGGAGATTCCACAGACCGTAAGCTTTATTACCAACACGATATTCGATGGATTGAAAAGGGAACGCCAGGGGAAGGAAATCTTACCCTATATAATAATGATATTCCAATGGGACCGGATAGTCTTCATTATTCAGCCATATACGAACTTGATCCCGGTTTAATGGAAGATGGAAATTACAAAATGATGGCAAATGACCGTGTTGGGCCGGAAGAAGACCCCGTATGGACTTATGTGGCCAAGGACACTATCTCGTTTTATGGGAGCTTTATTTCAGGGGTACACCGTATGCAAAATGGTAATACATTTATTAATGAGGGGCCAAAAGGCCGATTGTTTGAAGTTACCCCGGACCGGGACGTTGTATGGGAATATTTAGTTCCTTACCGGGGAAATATTCATAACCCCAACGGAGATCCTACGGATATGATGCCGATGACCTATAGTACATTCCGGGCCACTTTTATCCCTGCAGACCATCCTGCCTTAGAGGGAAAAGAGTTGAAACCTCTGGATCCTCAACCCGAGCAATTTGTAATGCCACCACCACCACCTGAAGAGGAGAAGAAGACTTAATTTTGATAAACTAAGGATATGGATGGCATTGATGTGGTTATGGTGATTGCCATTATCCTTTTCGCAAGGCTTGGGATACGTTTACTAGGAGGTTATCATAAAATGAAAAAAAACAATAAAAAGGAGTCCGACAAAGAGGAACCCTAAAATTCAATAATATAAATAAAATCGATCAACATGGGAATATTTTGGGATTTACTGCAACAGGAGGAACTGGACAAACAACAGGCACAGGCGGACAGCGTTGAAGATCGCGTGGCAATTTTAGAGACCGAACTGGAAAACACAAGGCTGCTGCTCCGAAAAACTCTGGAGGCATTGGAGACTCATCTGAACCAGGATATAGACGGGGATGGTGTTGCCGGTTAGGTTCCGGTAACTATCTAATGCACAATAGAAATACATTTATCAACGAAGGGCCAGTGGACGTTTCTTCGATGTAATTCCCGAAAATGAGACTGTCTGTAAAGCCCTGAATCCCTTTAGGGGTGAGCTCATTCAGAATACCATTAACTCGTTAGGAGTTCTTCATAATCAAATTCTTTTATATATTTAAACATTTCAGGGATAAACCTTTATGACAAAACGTTTAGGAATTTTTGTGATTTGTGCTTTCTGGATGATTGGCTGCCAGATGAAAAAGAAAGACTTAAAAGAGGCGGTGGTTAACAGAGATTTGGATGAAATTGTGACAGATGGCAAACTCCGGGTCCTCATTGCTTACAGTGCTACCAGCTACTTTTTGTATCGTGGACAAACCATGGGTTATGAATACGAATTGCTAAAACGTCTTGCCAAAAAATTAAATCTGGAACTGGATTTAACGGTTTCCAGAAACCTGGATGATATGCTCAATGAGCTTAAAAATGGCAATATAGACCTTGTAGCTCACGGGTTGGCGGTTACCCAGGAAAGAAAAGAAGAGGTGGCTTTTATCGATTATTTATACCTCACCAAACAGGTATTGGTACAAAGAAAACCTGATAATTGGCGCAAGCTTACTCTAGATAATATAAAGGAAGCCATGATACAGGACCCCATTGAGCTTATAGGGGATACTGTAAGTGTGAGAAAAAATTCCTCCTATTTTAAACGACTTCTAAATTTATCCAAGGAAATAGGAGGCGATATCGTTATAGATTCTCTAGAGGGGTCACTTTCTACCGATGAAATTATTAAGCAGGTAGTGGATAATAAAATTAAGTACACGGTGGCAGATGGAAACCTGGCAAGGATAAATGCCTCACACTACCCCATATTGGATGTGAGTGTACCGCTAAGTTTTTCTCAACGAATAGCATGGGCAGTTAGAAAAAATTCCCCGGTATTGTTGGAGGCTATTAATAGTTGGATAGATGAAGAAAAAAAGAGCTCTGATTATTATGTGATTTACAACAAGTATTTTGAGAATAAAAGAAGTTTTAAGAGGCGGGCGAAAAGTGAATTTTACAGTTTAAACAAAAATCAGATTAGCGCTTACGACATGCTAATCAAAGAACATGCGCAGGATTTAGGATGGGATTGGCGTCTGCTGGCGTCTTTAGTATACCAGGAATCCCAATTTGAGCCAAGCGACAGTTCGTGGGCAGGTGCAAAAGGCTTAATGCAGATAATGCCGTCAACTGCTCAGGAGCTTGGGATTAAAGACAGGGGTAATCCAAAGGAGAGTTTGCGGGGTGGAACGGCTTATCTGGAACAGCTTACCAGTAATTTTGAGCAGGTAAAGGATTCGGTGCAGCGGATAAAGTTTGCCATGGCTTCCTACAATTGCGGATATCAGCATGTAAAAGATGCCCAAAGCCTGGCTGAAATTCGTGGTCTCGATAAATACACCTGGGATGATAACGTAGATAAAATGATTTTGGCGCTAAGTGATCCTCAACACTACAACCACGAGGCGGTTCAATATGGATATGTAAGAGGCGCGGAACCCTATGATTATGTAGTGCAGATATTTGACAGGTACAAACTTTATGCTTCTTTAGTGGATTAATGCTAAATCTCAACAAACTATATCTCAAAAATTATTTTCTTTGCCCCTCAGTAATCCTTCTACAGTTTTGAACTATGAAAATAATTTGTCTCTTATTAGGTTCTCTAATTTTACTAAATATTTCCTCCTTATTTGCACAGGAAAAACCCAAACTCATATTACAAATCACCGTAGATCAACTTCGTGCAGACCTGCCCATGAAAGTATATGACCGGCTTCCGGACGGCGGGTTTAAATACCTTTACGAGCAAGGTATTGTATATGAAGACGCATATCACCGCCACGCCAACACCGAAACCGTGGTTGGGCATACTACCCTTGCCACCGGGGCAGATCCTTCTACACATGGAATGATCGGCAACATCTGGTTCGATACTGAAACCAGGCAAACGGTATACAATGTTCAGGATATAAATTATCCACTTTTAGGAACCGGTGGAGGCGTTGATAAAAAATCCGAAATAGATCCTACACAGGCTGCTGCCACAACAGACGGGCGATCTCCAATGGCAATCCTGGGTACTACATTTAGTGATGAATTAGCCTTATTTGCAAATGGAAAGGCAAAAATATTCGGGGTTTCGGTAAAGGATCGGGGAGCAATTACCTTGGCCGGCCACGCCGGAAAAGCATTCTGGTTTAGCAAAGCAAAGGGCGAATTTGTTACCAGTACCTATTACTACGAAGACTATCCCGACTGGGTTAAAAAGTGGAATGCCCAGAAGAAAATCCATACCTATCTTAATACCAGCTGGGAACTCATGCATGATAAAGATACCTATACCTATGGTGAAGCAGATGATATGCCCTGGGAAACGAAATTTCCAGGCTATGGCATAGTTTTTCCTCATCCTTTCGGTGAGATGAGTAAGTATTTTACAACCTTTCTCACCTTAAGCCCGGTTGGTGACGAACTGACATTAGATTTTGCCAAAACTCTTATAGAGGCAGAAAATATAGGTTCTGATACCATTACCGATTACCTGTCCATAAGTTTTTCATCTACTGATTATGTGGGTCATATCTTCGGCCCTTCAAGTCTGGAGAGTGAAGATAATCTCTTTAGACTAGACAGAACCCTTGCTAATCTGCTGGCATATGTTGATGAGAAAGTAGGCCTGGAGAATACCCTTATCGTACTGTCTGCAGACCATGGAGGAGTAGATGCCCCGGGACATATGCAAAAATTTGGAATCGATGCCGGGTATTTTGATATTGATGCTATAGACACCCTGGCCATAAAGAATGTGTTGCAGGAAAAATTTCAAATTACGGATAAATTGGTATCAGGCTATTTTCACCCTTATGTGTATTTAGACAAACAGGCTATTGCTAAAAATAATCTGGATATCGACGCCGTTTCGAGAGTTCTGGCTGCGGAATTGAAAAAGGAAAAAGGCATTGCCCATGCTATTGCTTCTGCAGATCTCCTGGAAGGGAATGTTTCCAATACGCCTTTAAATAATTCTGTGTTGCGAAATTATAATCCCAGGCGGTCCGGAGAGATCTATCTGGTATTTGAACCCTATTGGTTTATCAACGATTTTGACGGGCTTGCGGTAGCCACAACACATGGTTCTCCCTGGAAATATGACCAGCACGTGCCTGTGATTTTTGTTGGTAGTGGTTTAAAAGCCGGTAGAATCTATAGACACATAGAGACGGTGGATGTGGCCCCCACACTGTCGCACTACCTTAGTATCAAGATTCCCTCAGGTGCCTCCGGTGCGGCATTAAAGGAAGTTTTGGAGTGATTCCATTCTCTTAATTTGAAGTTTTAGCCAATCCATTAACTGGTTATTCTTCATACTGATATAAGTCGGCCAGTTTGTAGATTAAAAAATTAATTATATTCTCATCGGATTCTCCATTCAGAAACATTCTATAAGCCGTATCGGCTTGTTCCTCTTTAAAAAACTCCAAATCATCTGAGCCATATTCATTAAATGCATTCCAGGACTTGAGGCCATCGAGTATCTCCCTGTGGGCAATATATCTTTTCCTCGCAAGTTCCAGGTTTTTTTTATAGTCTTTGTTATTGTGATTTTCCAATGCTGCTTTTTGAGAACTTAACCTTAAATAGTCTTGTTCAATTCTGGAATCTGCTTCTTCTGCTTCCGCTATTATCTTAAAATATGCCCTGGAAATTAATGAAGCATACTTTTCTTCAAAAGCTGCGTAAGTAGTGTTTTTATAAAAATTATCCCCTTCAAGAATTACGTCGTCCTCAGTACTTGAATAATACTCTTTAGAATCATTAGCCAGTAAAAATTCGTCTTTTTGCAAAGATCTGTTCCAGGCTTCAGATTTTATAGTCTCCTTCCAAATCTTACGGTAGTCTCGTTTAAAATTAGTCTGTGATGAGGTACAGCCTTCGATTAAAAAAATTAAAAGAAGAAAACTAAAAACCTGAGCAACTTTATAAACTCCTGCTTTACTCATGATAAGGAAAATCTTATTTACGCAAGAGCAGATTATTGAAGGTACATGATATGAAAAAGGGGAAGGTTTTAAACCTTTGGCAATATAAGAAAGAATTGTCTTCTCTCATATTAAAATTATGCTGAGAAGACACATAAAATCGATTACTTAGCAAATGCCTTAACTGATACCTGAATTTCATAAAGTTTGCGTCTATTCAAAATGACCAAAATTCTCGGAGGTGCAACTGGTTTTGTCAGGCTAATTGGGGTTTTGGCTCAATTACATAATACATTTTCATCATTCCCTTATTTTTAACTTTCATTTTGCCTCTGTATTCGCATTCAAATTCATCTTTTATCAATTCATAGGTGTTTTCAGAGATATTTATCCTGCCTGTCTCTGAATTCGTTTCCATCCGGGCGGCAACATTTACCGTATCTCCCCAAATATCATAGGCAAATTTTTGAGTGCCTACTACACCTGCTACCACAGGGCCCGTATTAATCCCAATGCGGATTTCATAAGGCATAATATTGTCTTGATTTTTTATTTTCACTTCTTCAGTGATCCGGACTATTTCAAAAGCAGCATGCACCATTTTGATTGCGTGATCTTCTTTATGCAAATGTATTCCCCCGGTACACATGTAGGCATCACCCATGGTTTTAATTTTTTCCAATCCATAGTTCTCCATAACTTCATCAAACCTGGAGAAATAGTAATCCACACTTCTAACTAAACTTTCAGGTGTTAAGTCGGCCGAGGAACGGGTAAAATCTTTAAAGTCTGTAAATAAGACAGTGACCGATTCAAATTTTTTTGCTTCTACCTGTCCTGTTTCTTTTAATTCCTGGGCCGTTTCTTTGGGAAGGATATTGAGTAACAGGCTATCGGACCTGTTCTTTTCCTCCTCAATAATAATATTGGTTTCCTTTACAAAACTATAGCGTCTGTAAAGAAAGAATAGTAACACAAAGATTAAAACCAGGGCCAGGATAGTCGCATAAATTATAATCTTTTGCCTTTTATCCTTTAAAAGCTGTATTTCCGACTCTTTCTGTAACAGATCTACTTCCGTCTGTGCCTGTTCAACTTCAAAATCCGCACGTAAATTAGCCATTTCACTGACTTTTTCAATATTATTTACACTGTCCCTGTAAATAACATAATTTTTGTGATATTTAAGGGCTTCCTCAGTATTGCCTCTTCTTTCGTATAGTTCTGAAAGTTGAAAATTTGCATCACTGATCTCCTTTTTAAGTCCATATCTTTGTGCTAATTCCAGGCTTTTTTCCGCATAGCTGAGTGCAGAATTAAAATCATTCTGTTTTAGAGAAATATCGGACAAGTATATAAGGTAGACTGTTATAGCAGAATATTGCCTTTGCCCTTCTAGTGCACTAATAGCTTCCCGGAGGTTTGACTTTGCCAGTTCATCTTTTCCCTGCATGGCGTATATCATTCCCATATTTCCCAAATTATAGGCAGCACCCACCGAATTATTAATATTCTTAAAGATCCGAGCTGACTCGTCATAATTTAACATTGCCGATTCGTACTTTTTAGTGTAGAAATATTCGTCTCCCAAGTTTAATAAGGCTATCGCCAACCTTGAAGAATCATTAATCTTTCTTAATAATAGAATTCCCTTATTGTAGTAGATCTGGGCGCTGCTGGAGTTTCCAATTTTGGAATAAGCGTCTGCAATTGATATATTCAATGCGCCGATTCCTATTTCATTATTTCCTCGTTTGGCATGTTTCATGCTTTGAAAGTAAGATTCAAGTGCCTGGGAATAATTTCCTTTATCCAATAAGGCGTTGCCCTTTTGTAAATAGCCTGTATGAAGAAAATTATATAAAGAATCCGAAGAGGCTTTTCTGATCAGTAGCTCAGAATATTCAAGTTTTAATTCTGGTTTTTTCTCATTCACTGCAATATCATTAAGTATAACAACCTCACCTCCTTGATATTTTCCAGATTTGTAAAGAGCGATAAGACTATCGGCCAATTTCTGATTTTGACCAGATACAAAATGGAAAGTAAAACACAGGAAGTATATTACAATATTGACTTTTACCTTAAAAGACATAATTATCGATCACTAATGCATATGCATTTTTGGGTCTATGGTATATGGTTTTTGTTCATCATCATTAATTAAAAATGTCAAACTATACTCTTCTATTCCATCTTTATAATTTTTTTTGACATGACCCACTACCACTCCTTTGCCATTTTTATCCTCATATTCGTCTTTCTTCAAAAGAGATGGGCCATTTATTTTTTTCATACGCTTTATTGCTATCGTATTTTCTTCATAAGCTTCTAAATAATCATCCGTATCAGTTGCTTTATAATATTTTGCAATGTCTTGAATACCTAACCAAATTATTTTTTTTGATTTGTATATTTTTGAATCGAAATTTTTGCCATTCCCAGGTTTTTCGCCGCTATCGCCAATAAAGTACACCCATCCCTTTAGTTTATCATCCGAAATAGGATATTCTGCTTCTAAAATTGATTCTGTGTCCACCATCAAAATGACCCGGGTATCTTTTAAATGTTCTGCTTTTGCAGATTTTTTACAAGCCATAAGGCTCATCACTGCCAATAAAAATAAAAGTTGATTAGTTGTTTTCATAATAGTGTTTTTTTATTGATTAATTAGGTAATAACTATTTCGTATTCTAATCTGTTCTCAATTAACCTGAAATTGGGGCACTATACTACTTCTATTCATAAATTCAAATGACCTGCATCACATGGGGAAAAGGTAACTCTTA
>Ga0265303_10000677_pt1 | contig 19699 bp, 14 predicted proteins | sample Helome_2_FD_192494 | JGI IMG/M metagenome (GOLD analysis project Ga0265303, IMG submission 192494) | Marine sediment microbial communities from subtidal zone of North Sea - Hel_20160317 (Illumina Assembly) | ecosystem: Environmental > Aquatic > Marine > Subtidal zone > Sediment ... | reverse complement strand
CTTTCAGGCGCCCCAGGCTTGCATACTGGGACGTCAGACCCAAACCATGGGCATCCACCAGGGAGTAAACGAAGATATCCAGTGGACGCTCCGCGGTAACGGCTGCATCAAGCTGGCGGAGACTGCCAGCGGCAGCATTACGCGGGTTGACGAAGGTCTTGGTGCCCGCTTCCCGGGCACGCGCATTCATAGCCTCGAAACCCGCTTTGGGCATGAATACCTCTCCGCGGACCTCAAGTCGCGCGGGCCAGCCGGTGCCTCGCAACTTAAGCGGTATCGCGCGAATGGTGCGCGCATTGTGCGTCACATCTTCGCCCACGCTGCCGTCGCCCCGCGTCGCGGCGCTGGCCAGCACCCCCTGCTCGTATACCAGGGCAATGGCGGTGCCGTCGAGTTTGGGCTCGGCTGCATAGGTAATGACTTCATCTTTGTCGAGCCGGCTTTTCACACGCCGGTCGAAATCTGTGACCTCGTCATCGCTAAAGGCATTGTCGAGCGACAACATCGGCGTCGCGTGCGACACAGAAGTGAAAGCCCTGGCCGGTGCGGCACCGACTCGCTGAGTGGGCGAATCAGGGACGAGTAGCTCGGGATGGCCTGCTTCAAGTTCCGCGAGTTCTCGCAGCAGACGGTCGTATTCGGCGTCTGGTACTACCGGCTGGTCCAGCACGTAGTATTGATGGTTATAGAGATTGAGCAGATCTCTCAACTCTGCCGCGCGCGACCTGGCTGACTTCACTCCGCACTACCGGCGGTGGACGCGGCGGGTGTCAGGTGTTCGCGAACATATTGCTGAATCTCGTCGCGGATATAGCGCTCGCGCTGCACGCTTAGCGAACTACCCTGCTCATCGAGCAACTCACCGTCGAGGCTCGCGGCAAGCGTTCGCGCGGAGTCAATCATGCGGTCCAGCGACTCGAAAGGCTCATCAGGGCCAGGCAGCATCAGGAACAGGCTGACTCCGGGGATCCGCGTATCCGTCAGCGAGGCCAGATCGAACGTACCCGGCTCCACGAGGTTAGCAACACTAAAAACGGAGCTATCTGTCGCGTCTTTCAATGCATGAAAAATACCAAAACGCCCATGGCGAAGGCCGATGCTGCGCATGGCCAGCACCAATTTGTCGCCTGGAAATCCCGATTTGTCTTTCGACATCAGGCGAATCGTTACAAGCTTCTCGGGAACATCGGTGAGCGGCGACGGCTCTGCCACGGGAGCCGCGGAAGTGTCACCTGGAGCGTCAGTATCCGCGTCGGCCACAGTGTCGCCCAGACTGGGCTCCACGCGTGGCAGCTTGGCAGCTACGGAGTCGGCAGCCCGTCGCATGCGAAACCGGGAATAGCCATAGATCGCCGCCAGCACGACCAGGCCGAGTCCCAACAGTATCCAACGTAACTCGCCCACGCCCTTGGGCCCTGCTAGCTGGCTACGAGCTGGACCGCCTCGTCGATATCTACCGAGACGAGCCTCGACACGCCGGGTTCATTCATCGTTACCCCGGTGAGTTGCCGCGCGAGTTCCATGGTGGTCTTGTTGTGAGTGATGACGATGAACTGCACCGTATCGGCCATCTCCCTGACAATTTCGCAAAAACGGCTGACATTGGCGTCATCAAGCGGTGCGTCCACCTCGTCGAGCAGGCAGAAAGGCGCGGGGTTGAGTTCGAATATCGAGAAAATCAGCGCCACGGCTGTCAGGGCTTTTTCACCACCGGACAACAGGTGGATGTTGCTATTGCGCTTACCCGGTGGACGCGCCATCACGGTGACGCCTGCGCTCAGCAGATCATCGCCATCCAGGCTCAGATAGGCGTGGCCGCCGCCGAACAAGCGGGGAAAGAGCCGCTTCAGACCGGCATTGACCTGCTCGAAAGTCTCCTCGAAGCGCGTGCGCGTTTCGCGGTCGATCTTGCGAATCGCCTTTTCCAATGTCTCCAGCGCCGAGTTCAGGTCTTCGAACTGCGAGTCCAGGTATTCTTTCCGCTCAGACTGCTCTTTGAATTCGTCGATGGCCGCCAGGTTGATCGGCCCGAGTCGGTCTATGCGCCGTTGCGCGCGCGTGAGCCGCTCTTCCCAGGCTGCGACATCGAAGTCTTCCGGCAGCTCGGCCTTGATGTCATCAACGCTGCGGTCCGTGTCGCTAAACTGCTCCAGAAGCCCTTCGTGGCGAACTTCAGTTTCCCTGGCAGACATTCGCAGCGCATCCGCCGCGCCGCGCACGTCGGCGACTTTGCGTTCACACTCCGCACGCGCCGTCTCGGCTTCACGCAATGCATGATCCGCACCTTCCAGCGCGCGCCGGCGTGCCGCCAACTGCTGTTCTACCGTGACCTTGCCCGCGAGCTGAGTCTCGAGCACCGCTGCCATCTCTTCTACTGGCGCCTGGCCGGTGGAAATCTGGGCGCTCAACTGGTTGATGCGTTCTTGGAAGCGGGCTTGCTGCGATTGCACCCGCGCCATCGTTGTACTCGCCGATTCCTTGGAAGCGCGACGACTCTCGAACTCAATCTGAATGCGTGCTGCGTTCTCGCGGTCCAGATCTGCCTGCTCCCGTGCGCGGTTGTATTCATCAAGCAGTTCCTGCTGCTGGCGTTCCAGGGTCGGACGCCGATCAGCCATCCGGGCCGCCGCCTCTTCCGCCTGTTCCAGCCTCGAGCGGGCCCCCGAACTGGCTGAATTCAGGCCGTCCAGTTCGTCGCGCACGGCGCGGCTGTCCGCTGTCAGCGCCACCAGTCGGGTGCGGGCCCGATCGAGGTCCTGGCGCCAGTTAGCCAGCCGAGCCTCTGCCTCAGCCAGGTGCCGATTGGCCGCGGTGAGCGCCTCGGCGTTGGCCATACGCTCGCGCTCCAGGTTGGCCAGTTCCTCGCGAACACTGGTGCGCTCATCCTGCAATTGGCCCAGATCGCGCTCGTGATCACTGATCTGGTGTTGCAGCGCCCGGATGTCGTGCTCACGCGTCAGCACCCCACCGGCTTCACGATGCCCGCGACTGACCCGCACCCAGCCGTCGCCGAGCCACACACCATCGGGGGTTATTACCGACTCACCGGGCGCCAGGCGCGCCCGAATACCGAGTGCCTGATCGAGCGTCCGGGCGACACGTACCCGGCTCAGCAATGCGCCGGCCTGGCCGGCCTCCGCCACCTTGGAACTCAGATATTGTGGACTGCTATCTCCAGCACCGGTGGCATCGATCAACGCAATGTCGGCCTCGGGGAGGCTGCCCAGGTGCTCTTCCGGCCGCTGCACGCAGACGGCCTGCAAAAAGTCTCCCAGCACCGCCTCGACGGCCTGTTCCCACTCCGGCTCTACCCGCAGGTGCTGCGCAAGGCGTGGCTGGTCGGCCAGTCCCGTGCTCTGCAACCAGCGGTTCGCGGCTTCCTGATCTGCGCCCAGCGCAGCGGCCTGCAGCGCTTCCAGCGTTTCGGCCCGACCGCGGCGGCTCTCCAGGGCGCCCCGCAGAGACTCCAGCTCCGCGCCCAAAGCCTGTTCCCGTTCACGCAGCGACACCACGCGCCGATCCAGTCCATTGACGGCCGCCGTCAGGCGCTGAACCTCGGCGCCAGCCGCGGTCTCCGCCCGTTCGTGGTCAAGCAGCGATGCTTCGTGCTGCGACACGGAGATGCCATCACCTTCTGTCGTCAGATCGGCCTGGCGCAAGCGCAGGCGTTCTGCCTGACTCTCCAGGTGCTCGATGCGGGTGCGCTCCACGTGACAGGTTTGCTGGTACTCCTTTGCCTCCAGGTTGAAGTCCTGCCAGGTCGTCTGCCAGGAATCCAGCGCCTCTTCCACCCGCTGCAGGTTTGCCAGGGACGATTCCTCCGTGCGGCGGGCCTGCTGCAGATCCGGTGCCAGCTCTTCCAGCCTGGAGACCAGCGCACTCAGCAGCTCGCGGTCCTGATTGAGTTCCGACTCAATCTCTGCAAGCTGTCTGGCGGTGTCGTCTCTCTCCTGCTCCTGCCGCTCGCGATTCTCGCGAGCGTGCGCCAGGGACTGCTCCAGGCGGGAAATCTCACTTTGCGCCGCGTAGTAGTGGCCCTGAACCTCGTTAAAAGACTCATTGGCCTGGGTGTGCGCTTCCCGACGCTCTGCGATCTGCGCCTCGACCGCGCGCTGCCCGGCGATCGCGGCTTCCACCTGCGTTTCGGCCTGTGTCAGGGCCGCGTGCCGCTGTTCCAGCTCGCTCTCGAGGTCAACCAGCCGAATGACCAGGAGTTCTGCGGTCAGCCGTCGCTCGTCCTGCTTGAGATCCTTGTAGCGTTCAGCCTGGCGGGCCTGGCGCTGTAGATGCTGGATTTGCTTCTCGACCTCTTCACGCAGGTCGTTCAGCCGGTCGAGGTTGTCGCGGGTGTGGCGAATCCGCGTCTCGGTCTCGCGCCGCCGGTCTTTGTACTTGGAAACGCCCGCCGCCTCTTCGATGTACACCCGCATCTCATCTGGCTTTGCCTCGATGAGCCTGGACACCATCCCCTGCTCGATAATGGCGTAGCTGCGCGGCCCGAGGCCCGTTCCCAGGAAGATGCTCGTAATGTCTTTCCGCCGGCACCGGGCATTATTCATAAAATATTGCGATGTGCCGTCTCGCGACATGGAGCGCTTGATGGAAATCTCGCCATAGGCCGCGTATTGGCCGCCTATCGCGCCATCGGAATTGTCGAAACACAACTCGATGGTGGCGGTGCCCACGGGCTTACGGCCGGCCGAGCCGTTGAAAATGACATCCGCCATGGAATCGCCGCGCAGGTGCTTGGCCGAAGTCTCACCCATCACCCAGCGGATCGCATCGATGACGTTGGATTTGCCGCAGCCGTTCGGCCCAACCACCCCGACGAGATTACTCGGCAGCTGAATGGTGGTGGCATCGACGAAGGACTTGAAGCCTGCCAGCTTGATCTTGCTGAGACGCACCGGATCAGCCCTCAGCGCTCATAAGCCCGGCAGTGCGACGTGGGAAATCAGAATCCCGAACGCGCAACGCATTCCCCTTATTGTCCGCAGCCGAAGCTGCAGATCACCCGTTTATCACACGGCCGTTGCGACAACACAACGCGACGGCCCACGCACGTCGGCTAGTGTAAAGTAAAAATCTGGCAAGAACACCTGTTCAGCGCAGCGCTGTTCCCGGCCCGTCAAGATCGGAAAATGGTATGGAAAGTGAGTCCAGAAAGTTGCTAGAAACCTTTGAAAATCCAAAGATTTCTAACGAATACACCGTGCGTATTCGAATCCCCGAATTCACCTGCCTGTGTCCTAAAACCGGGCAGCCAGATTTCGCCACCTTGCACCTGGAATACATCCCGCACGAGCGCTGTGTCGAGCTCAAGGCGCTGAAACAATATGTGTGGAGTTATCGTGACCGGGGCGCCTTCCACGAAGCGGTGACCAACCAGATACTCGACGACCTGGCCGCCGTCATGGCGCCACGTTTTGCCCGCTTGACGGCCGTGTTTAACGTGCGCGGCGGCATCTACACCACCGTGGTTGCGGAGCATCGCGACCCGGATTGGACCCCGGCCCCGGTCGTCGAACTGCCGCCGGCAGCGGGCAACTGAGCCGGCCGGCAGGACCAGTTCTCCTGGGCTGAACCAAAGCCCTTTCATCCAGCCACGGCCTCTGTATAATCCGGCCGGTTTCGGCAAACCCACGGGGCGTTTGAATGGCTGGCAGGAAGGCAACTTCTCGCAAGAAAGTCGCCGCAAAGAGCAAGGGCTCGGCGGGCAAAAAGCGCGCAGGCAAGAAAAAGGCCAGCACCAAGCGTGGTGCGGCAGCAAGGAAAGCATCGGCCAAAAAGGCCGCAAGCAAAGGACGCAAGAAAAAGGCCGTGAGCAAGAAATCTGCTTCGAAGAAGACTTCGACTAAGAAGACCGGCAAGAAGCCGTCGACCAAGAAAACCGCAGCCCGTAAGGCCGCGACCAGGAAGGCGACTAAGAAAAAGGCTGCCAAGAAGAAGGTTGCCAAGAAAAAGATTGCGAAGAAGAAGGTCGCCAAGAAGAAAGTGACGGCCAGGAAATCGGCCGCCAAGCCGAAGGGCAAAGCCAGGAAGGCCGCTGCAAAGCCAAAGGCCAAGGCTAAAAAGGTAGCCGCCAAGCCGGCAGCGAAGAAGCCCGCTGCAAAAATGGTGGTCGCGACCAAAGCGAAGGCGAAGGCGAAGGCGCCAACAAAGCGCAAGGCGAAGGCCGTGTCCAGGCGGCGCAGACCTGTTGATCCCGATGCGCTGATTCACGGCATCACTCCTTACCACGAAGAAATCGGTGAGGACTACATGAATGAACCCCAACTCGATCATTTCCGGGAGATCCTGGGAGCCTGGAAGCAGGACTTGATGCAGGAAGTGGATCGCACGGTCCATCATATGCAAGACGAAGCCAGCAACTTCCCTGATCCGAATGACCGCGCCACGCAGGAATCAGAATTTGGGCTGGAACTGCGAACGCGCGACCGCGAACGCAAGCTGCTCAAGAAGATCGAGCAGGCGCTGCAGCGCATTGACGACGGCAGTTACGGGTACTGCGAGGAAACGGGCGAAGAAATTGGCCTGAAGCGCCTTGAGGCCCGCCCGGTTGCCACCCTGTCTGTCGAGGCCCAGGAGCGCCGGGAACTCGCCGAACGCCAGTATCGCGATCGGGACGATCAGTACCGCTAAGGCCCACGACCCCGCGCCGCCCGCGTACCGGGGCCGTTTTGCGCCCTCACCTACCGGGCCCCTGCACCTCGGCTCCCTGGTAGCCGCAACGGCCAGCTACCTGCAGACCCTCACATCGGACGGCCAGTGGGTATTGCGCATCGAAGACATCGATCCGCCCAGGGAGGCGCGCGGTGCCGCCGACGAAATCTTGCGCTGCCTGGAAACCCACGGCTTCTGCTGGACCGGCGCTGTCCGCTGGCAAAGTCAGCGCAACGCCGCCCACGCCAGTGCTGTACGCACGCTGTTGGACGCCGGCCTGGCCTTCCCGTGCGACTGCAGCCGCAGGCAGATCCGGGCAGTGGCCAGGTTGGGTCCAGCCGGCCCTGTATACCCCGGCTCCTGCCGACGCAAGGCGCCGGGCGAGGTCGACCTGCACGATGCCGCCATCAGGGCGGCTGTAGCACCCTGCCTTATCAGCTTTAACGATCGCCTGCAGGGCGAGCAATGCTGCCGCCTGGATCGAGACCTCGGCGAGTTCATTATCCGGCGGCGGGATGGCCTGATTGCCTATGTCCTTGCGACCACGCTTGACGATCACGCCCAGGGCATTACAGAGGTGGTGAGAGGCGCCGACCTGCTGGCCATGACACCTGCCCAGATCTGGCTACAGCGGCTACTCGGGCTCGCTGAGCCGGCGTATCTTCATGTTCCGGTAGTGCGCAACGCCGCAGGAGAGAAATTGAGTAAACAAACCGGCGCCCGACCGCTGGTGACCAGCGCAGCCGGCGAAAACCTCTGCCGGGCACTGGCCTGCCTGGGCCAGGCTCCTCCCGACAAGCTTGCGCAGGAAGCGCCTGAAACCATCTGGCGTTGGGCTGCGGACCACTGGAATCCGGCACGTGCGGGCCGGGAAACCGGGAATATGCCCCACATCAAGGTTTAACATAATATTGAATTAGTTTCTATAAATAATTGTTTTATAATAATTTTATGTGGCGCCCAACTGAAGATTCGTCCGAAACATTGATTGCTTCATCGCGTCGAACTAGTCTGTTTTCATTGGGTCTATAACTCAAACATGCTGCTATATCGCAGCGGTCAGACTTAAGGATTGAGGATGACGCCATGGGCCAAACCAGAATCATTCGCAAATACGTCAATCGGCGACTGTACGACACGACCGAGAGCCGTTACGTCAATCTAGAGGATCTGCGTCGGCTGATTCTCGAAGGCCACGAGATCCGTGTCACGGATCGTGCCAGTGGCGATGACATCACCACCCCGGTGCTGCTGCAGATCATTGGCGATGCCCAGCGCGGCGGCCACGCAATTTTCAAACCGGAGCTGCTGTGTGAGCTCGTTCGCCTGCAGGCCGGCAACGATGATCCGGCGCTGGTGACACGGCTGAATACGGCTTTTCGTGAGGCGCTCCACGCGCCGCGCGAACAAAGCCAGTTGCTGGGAAACCGACAGTAGTCGAAAGATTCACGCCCCCGCCCCATGGGCGGGGGCGTATTCGCCTTGCTAGCTACGCGGCGTCGTCCAGGTCGCGCATGCTCAGGCGGACCCGGCCCTGGCGGTCTACCTCGAGCACCTTCACCTTGATGATGTCGCCCTCGGCCAGCTTGTCGCTGACTCGCTCGACGCGCTCTTCGGATATCTGTGAGATGTGAACCAGGCCGTCCTTGCCCGGCAGGATGGTCACGAAAGCGCCAAAATCCATCAAGCGCGCGACCCGGCCCTCGTAGATTCGGCCAACTTCCACATCGGCTGTAATCATTTCGATGCGGCGCTTGGCTTCACGGCCCGCTGCGCCGTCTACCGAGGCGATGTTTACGGTGCCATCGTTATCGATATCGATAGTCGCACCCGTTTCCTCGGTAATCCCGCGGATCGTTGCCCCGCCCTTGCCGATCACATCACGGATCTTCTCCGGGTCGATCTTCATCGAAATGATGGTGGGCGCCCATTCCGACATCTCCTCGCGCGGCTTGTCGATGTCCTTGGACATTTCGCCGAGGATATGTAAACGGGCTGCCTTCGCCTGACTCAAGGCGTCTGCCATGATGTCGCGGGTAATCCCGTCGATCTTGATATCCATCTGCAGCGCCGTGACGCCGTTGTCGGTACCGGCCACCTTAAAGTCCATGTCGCCAAGGTGATCCTCGTCGCCGAGGATGTCCGTCAATACCTGGTGGCGGTCGCCTTCCTTGACCAGACCCATGGCCACGCCGGCGACGGGCGCCTTGATCGGCACACCGGCATCCATCAGCGCCAGGCTGGTGCCGCAAACACTCGCCATCGAACTCGAGCCGTTAGACTCGGTAATCTCGGATACCACCCGTACCACGTAGGGGAATGATGCCGCATCGGGCAGCACGGCCGCGATGCCGCGGCGCGCCAGGCGGCCATGACCAATTTCCCGGCGCTTGGGCGAGCCCATGAAGCCCGTTTCACCGACGCAGTAAGGCGGGAAGTTGTAATGCAACATGAACCGGTCACGGAACTCGCCTTCCAGCGCATCGATGATCTGCGAATCGCGTTCCGTACCCAGGGTTGCCACCACGATGGCCTGGGTTTCACCCCGGGTGAACAGTGCAGACCCGTGGGTCCGCGGCAGCATGCCCGTGCCGACGCTGATGGGCCTTACCGTGCTCGTGTCGCGGCCGTCGATACGCGGCTCGCCACTCAGGACCCGCTCGCGCACAATGTGCTTCTCAAGCTTGGCGAGCTCGCCGGCCACGCCGGCGGCATCCCACTGCGCAGCCTCACCGCCAGCCAGCTCCTCCGTCGCCGCCGCCTTGATCTCACCGATGCGGGCATAGCGCTCCTGTTTGTCACGGATCGTATAGGCCTCCTGAAAGGCAGATGCGGCGTCAGCCGCCACCGCCGCGGCCAGGGCTTCATCCGTCGGAGCGGGCTCCCAGGTCCAGGCTGGCTTACCGGCCTCCGCAGCCAGTTCCTGGATAACGCTGATCGCGTTCTGCATCTGGTCGTGCCCATAGACCACCGCATCGAGCATGACCTGCTCAGACAGCTGATCGGCTTCTGATTCCACCATCAGCACCGCGTTGGCCGTGCCGGCAACCACCAGGTTCAGCTGCGAGTTCTCCAGCACCTGCCTGCTGGGGTTCAGAGCATATTGACCGTCGACGTAGCCGACACGCGCCGCCGCAATCGGGCCGGCAAACGGCATGCCGGAAATCGCCAGCGCGGCCGACGCGCCCAGCAGCGCGGGAATGTCCGGATCGATGTTTGGATCAATGGAAATTACGGTGGCAATCACCTGGACTTCGTTCTTGAAGCCCTTGGGAAACAGTGGGCGAACCGGCCGGTCGATCAGGCGGGACGTGAGCGTCTCCTTCTCGCTGGGCCGACCTTCTCGCTTGAAGAATCCGCCCGGGATCTTACCGGCCGCGTAGGTGCGTTCCTGATAGTTGACCGTGAGCGGAAAAAAGTCGCGGCCAGGATCGGCTGTCTTGCGGCCAACGGCAGTGACGAGCACAACGGTGTCGGCCATGCTGACCAGCACAGCGCCGTCAGCCTGCCGGGCAATAGCGCCCGTCTCGAGGGTGACCTGTTGATCACCGTATTGAAAAGTTTTCTTGATAGCGTTCACTAGAATGTTCCTGTCGGAAATACCAAGGCGCCTTGATCGTCGCAGTCAGCGGCGAACTTGGGCGAAGATAAACTCAGAGGGCCGACCCGCGATTAACGACGCAGGCCGAGACGTTCGATCAGCTGGCGATAACGCTCGCTGTCTTTGCTCTTCAGGTAGTCGAGCAGTTTACGACGATTGTTGACCATGCGCAGGAGTCCCTGCCGTGAGTGATGGTCCTTTTTGTGCTTGCTGAAGTGCTCGGTCAGCTCACTGATGCGAGCCGACAACAATGCCACCTGCACTTCCGGCGAGCCCGTATCGGCCTCGCCCAGACCGTAGTCTTCGATAATTTTGCGCTTCTGCGTGCCTTCAAGAGACATTCGTTCCTGCTCCTGTTCGCTAGAACTCTTAAACCCTTCAAAATCGCGCGGTATTGTAACCGCGGCCATCCCTGAAAAACAGCGTCAGGCGGCGCCTCCACCGGCATTGACGAGCAAGCGCCGCGGGGCCACCCGCCCGTCGCCCAGGGCCTCCCCGACACCGAGGAAGCCATGGCCCTCACCGTACAGACGCACCCGCCCCGTCAGGCCTCCGCTTCCGCCAGTGACCGCATGACCCTGGCGCAGGTAGAAAGCCTCATGGGCGCCGAGTTCCACCGCCGGCCAGTGGGCGATTGCCTCGTCCATGGGCCGCAGCAGCGCATCCAGCGACGGCTGACCACCCTCCCTGGCGACCGCGATAGCCTCCAGCGAGACCATCTGGTCTTCGGTAAACGGCCCCACCCGGATCCGCCGCAGGGCGGCAACATGGCCAACCGTGCCGCAGGCGCGCGCCAGGTCCTCCACCAGGGTCCGCACATAGGTGCCCTTGCTGCAGCGGACCCGCAACACGGGGCAGACCGGGTCGAACTGTGCGACTTCGAGTTCATGAATCACAATCCGCCGCGGGGCGCGCTCGACCTCCTCGCCCGCGCGCGCGATTTCATATAGCCGCCGGCCGCCTTGTTTCAGCGCCGAGTACATCGGCGGGATCTGTTCGATCTCCCCGATGAACCCTGCCAGGGCCCTGCCTAGCTGCCGTTCGTCCACCTCCGTGACCTGGCTCTGCTCTACCACGGTCCCATCTGCATCGGCCGTGTCCGTGCGGGTGCCGAATCGGGCGGTCACGACGTAGGTCTTCTCCGCATCCAGCAGAAAGGCCGACAGCTTGGTGGCCTGCCCCAGGCAGACCGGCAACAGTCCACTGGCCAGCGGATCCAGGCTGCCGGTATGCCCGGCTTTCCGCGCGTTAAACAGCCGTTTGACCTTCTGCAGGGCTGCATTCGACGTCATCCCGGTGGGTTTGTCGAGCAACAGCAGGCCGTCGACGGCCCGCCGCCCGTTGCGTCCGTCACGCGCCATCGTCGGGCTCGCGGTCTTCAGGGACATCATCTTTCGTTAGCACCGAGTCGATCAGCGAATCCATGTGGGCAGCCCGTTCGGCCGTGTCATCGATCTTGAACCTGAGTTCGGGGGCCTGCCGGACAGAGATTCCGGCCGCCACCGCACTGCGCAGGAAGCCGGCGGCCCGGTGACACGCGTCCAGGAGAGCCTGGCGGTCGGCCTCTGCATCGAGGGAAGTTACGTAAACCCGGGCGACGCTCAGATCCCTGGAAACACGCACTTCGGTCACCACAGCATGATGCAGCGCCGGGTCACGCGCCTCGGCCCGCAGGACGTCGCTCAGAATCCGGTGAATCTGTTCTTCGACTCGACGGCTGCGGGGAAACTCACGCGGCACAGCGGCGCGCTCCCAGGGGGGCTGCAGTCATCGACTTGCCGGCGTTGCCACTAAATGGTCCGGGCTATCTCTACCCGTTCGTAGCATTCGATCTGGTCGCCCGCCCGCACGTCGTCGTAGTTTTTCACCGCGATGCCGCATTCCGTGCCGGCACGCACCTCGGCCACATCGTCCTTGAAGCGACGCAGTGACTCGAGCTCACCTTCGTAGATGACCACGTTCTCGCGCAGCACGCGAATCGGATTGTTGCGCTTCACGAACCCATCGACCACGAGGCAACCCGCCACATCACCGAATTTCGGCGACTTGAAGACCTCACGGACTTCAGCAAGCCCGACAATCTCGTCGCGAATCTCAGGTGACAGCATGCCGGTCATGGCGGCCCGCACATCGTCGATGGCCTCGTAGATGATTGAGTAGTACCGCACCTCAACGCCTGTCTCTTTAATCGCCGTTCGCGCCGATGCATCAGCGCGCACATTGAAACCAATGATGGAGGCGTTCGAGGCTGCCGCAAGGTTCACGTCGTTCTCAGTGATACCGCCGACGCCGCTGCTAATCACCTTGACCTCGACTTCTTCATGGCTGAGCTTCTGTAACGCATCGCGCAGCGCTTCGGAACTGCCGTGCACATCGGCCTTCACAAAAACCTGCAGGCTCTTGGCCTCGGCTGAGCCCATCTGGCTGAACACGTCGCCCATTTTCTGCGCCTGCTGCTGGGCGAGCTTCACATCGCGAGACCTGGCCAGCCGCAACTGGGCCAGCTCGCGAGCCTTGCGCTCGTCATCCAGCACGACAACATTGTCACCGGCACTCGGGGTTCCAGACAGCCCCAGCACCGCCACCGGTGTTGACGGCCCGGCGGCGCTGACTTCGGTACCGGACTCGTCCAGCATACGGCGCACGCGCCCGTATTCCTGGCCGGCCAGCATGAACTCGCCCGCTTCCAGGCGACCACGAGTCACCAGCACGGTAGCCACGGTCCCGCGACCTTTCTCCAGGCTCGATTCAATCACCACACCTGAAGCCGGCCCTTCATCCACGGCTTTCAGGTCAAGCACCTCTGCCTGCAGCAGGATCGCTTCCAGCAGTGCATCCACGCCCTCGCCAGTCTTGGCGGAGACATTGATGAAGATATTTTCGCCGCCCCACTCCTCAGGGACTACCTCCAGCGCTGCCAGCTCATTGCGCACCCGCTCAGGGTCTGCATCGCTCTTGTCGGTCTTGTTCACGGCGACAACGATGGGTACGCCAGCCGCTTTCGCATGCTGAATCGCCTCTTCCGTCTGCGGCTTGGCCCCGTCGTCAGCCGCCACCACGAGAATCACGATATCGGTGACCTCAGCGCCACGAGCCCGCATGGCAGTAAACGCAGCATGGCCGGGCGTATCCAGGAAGGTGATGGCGCCCTTGTCGGTTTCCACATGGTACGCGCCGATATGCTGCGTGATGCCACCTGCTTCACCCGCTGCCACCTTCGTGCGGCGAATGTAGTCGAGTAGCGACGTCTTGCCATGATCGACGTGGCCCATGATGGTGACAACCGGCCAGCGTGTCTTCTCGTCGCCGGTAGCTTCGGTAGCCTGGAGGATCTCCTCCTCCAGCCCCGTCTCGGCGACGGCCATGCCCTCGTGGCCCATCTCCTCGACCACGAGCTGGGCCGTATCCTGATCGATGACCTGGTTGATGGTAGCCATGACTCCCATCTTCATCATTTGCTTGATGACCTCGGTACCCTTCACGGCCATCTGTTGAGCAAGTTCGGCCACCGTGATGGAATCGGGGATCTCAACGACGCGCTTGACGGGTTCAGTGGGCCGCTCGAAACCATGCTGCGTATCGACGCTGACCGAGGACGGGCGCCGCCGCGGGCGCTTTTTCCGCCGGCGGGTGCTGATGTCGCCGGCCACATGCAGTTCTTTGCGACCGTAGCGCGTGGCCTTGGCTTCGCGCTGGCGCGCAGCTTCCAGCTTGGCCCGCTCGTCGCGTTCCCTGGCAGCCTGCCGCTCACGCTCGGTCTGTTCCCGGAGGCGGGCTTCGTCCGCCGCGCGTGATGCAGCTTCAGCCTGCGCAAGCGCCTCGGCTTCTGCCTGAGCTTCGGCCTGGGCTTCTGCCTGTTTTGCGGCCTCCACCGCAGCCACGCGAGCCTGTGCGTCCGCCTCGGCCTGAGACAGAGCTTCCTCTTCAGCAAGCCGCTTTGCATCAAGTTCTTCCTGCTGCTGGCGTGCCTCCTCCTCGAGCACGTCACGCTTCACATAGGTGCGCTTTCGACGGACCTCGACGTTAACCGTACGGGAGCGACCCTGGCCGCCGGCAAGGCGCAGCTCGCTCTGGCTCCGTCTCTTCAGCGTGATTTGCCGGGGTGCGCCGGCCACCGCTTCTTCCTTACGTCCATGACTGCGGCGCAGGTAAGTCAGCAGCTCCATTTTCGCGTCGTCACTGATGACATCGTCCGCGCCCTGCACCGTAATGCCGGCCTCGTCGAGCTGACTCAACAGTCGATCGACGGGCACTTTCAGTACCTCGGCAAACTGTGAAACCGTCACTTCAGACATAGCTTCTGCCTCACTCAGCGCCCGGGCTTAGCCCGTAGCCTGTTCCTCGTCTTCGAACCAGTGCGCGCGGGCCTTCATGATCAGCTCGCCGGCACGCTCCGCTTCCATTCCTTCGATCTCCAGCAGTTCGTCAACAGACTGCTCCGCGAGATCTTCCCGCGTGACAACACCCTTGGCGGCCAGCAGGAATGCCGTTTCACGGGTCATGCCTTCCAGTTCCAGGAGGTCTGTCGCCGGCTCCGCCTCGTCGATTTTCTCTTCGCTGGCAATCGCTTGCGTCAGCAACACGTCGCGGGCCCGGTTGCGCAGCTCGTCGACAATGCCGGCGTCGAATTCCTCGATCTCTACCAGTTCGGCGGCCGGCACGTAGGCCACCTCTTCGATGGATGAGAAGCCTTCCTGCACCAGGATCAGGGCCACCTGCTCGTCGACGTCGAGCTGTTTCATGAACATGGCGAGCAGGTCTTTGGCTTCGGACTCGCTCTTCTCTTCGGCGTCCGCTTCCGTCATCACGTTCAGCTCCCAGCCAGACAGCTCGCTGGCCAGGCGAATGTTCTGACCGCCACGGCCGATGGCCTGTGAAAGCTTCTCTTCTTCCACGGCAACGTCCATGCTGTGAGCCTCTTCGTCCATCACGATGGCAACCACGTCAGCAGGCGACATCGCGTTGATCACGAATTGCGCGGGGTTCTCGTCGTGCAGGATGATGTCCACGCGCTCGCCGGCCAACTCGTTCGACACGGCCTGAACCCGCGAACCGCGCATGCCCACGCAGGCGCCGACCGGGTCGATGCGCCGGTCATTGCTCTTCACGGCAATCTTGGCGCGCAGCCCCGGGTCGCGGGCAGCCCCAAGGATCTCGATCAGGCCCTGGCCGACCTCAGGCACTTCAATCTGAAACAGCGAGAGCAAGAACTCCGGCGACGTGCGCGTCAGAAACAATTGCGGCCCGCGTGGCTCGGAGCGCACTTCATACAGCAGCGCCTTCAACCGGTCCTGCGGTCTCACCGGCTCGCGGGGAATCATCTGCTCGCGGGCCACGAATCCTTCGGCGTTGCCGCCCAGGTCGAGATATACCCCGTTGCGGTCCACGCGCTTGACGACGCCGGCCAGCAGCTCGCCGACGCGTTCCTGGTATTCTTCCACCAGCTTCGCGCGTTCGGCCTCGCGGACTTTCTGCACGATCACCTGTTTGGCGGTCTGGGCGCCGATGCGACCAAATTCCACTGACTCGATGGGCTCTTCGACGAACTCGCCCGGTTGCGCGTCGGGGTTGTAGTCCACCGCGTCGATCATGCGCAGCTCGCGCTCCGGGAACTCCAGCTCGTCAGACTCATCGGCGAACACCTGCCAGCGGCGGAAGGTTTCGTACTCGCCGGTTTCCCGGTCGATGGCAACCCGCACGTCGATGTCTTCTTCGCCGTACCGACGGCGCGTTGCCGATGCCAGGGCTGCCTCGATGGCCTCGAAGATAATCTCTTTCTCGACGCCCTTCTCGTTGGACACCGCTTCGACAACCAACAGAATCTCTTTACTATTCACGTTACTGCTCCCCCGGAATGTTTACCCGGAGCCTGCGCCTTCAGATCGGGCACTAATCGTGCCACCTCAATCTCATCCATCTGCACGGATACCGTGTCGCCATCGATCTGTATCAGTACATTGGACCCGTCGCGTGCCAGCAACTTGCCGTGCAGGCGTCGTCGCTGATCAATCATCCTTCTCAACCGCACCTTGACCTCGCAACCTGCAAAGCGGTCGAAGTGCGCCGGCTTCACCAACCTGCGGTCCAGCCCCGGGGACGACACCTCGAGGTTGTAATCCCCCGGGATCGGGTCTTCTACGTCCAGCAGGGCCGCAACCTGCCGACTGACCTGCTCGCAGTCCTCCAGCGTGATGCCGTCGTCTTTATCGATGAACAGCCGCAACAAGCCCCTGCCGTGCCCCAGCCGACATTCCAGTTCTGCCAGTTCGTAGCCCATTCCTTCAACGGCGGGCTCGACCAGCCTGCGTACCTGCTCTCGCATTTCTGCCACGCACTTAGCCCCTCCGGGGCACAAAAAATGGGCCAATGGCCCACTCATCTATGGCCTGGCTCCTGATGCGCCTGCCGGCGCCGCCAAGGCCCGAAAAAGAAATAGCCCCATGCGGGGCTATTCCTACCATTCGGTGGTAGCGGGGGCAGGATTCGAACCTGCGACCTTCGGGTTATGAGCCCGACGAGCTGCCAGACTGCTCCACCCCGCATCCGCGAACCGGGAATACTAGCTTATCCACCTAGGGGTCGCAACAGCTGAAATCAGCCCAGGGCGCGGGCGCAGAGCGCAATCAGCCCCTCCGGAAATAGCCCGAGCGCGAGCACCAGCAGCACATTGACGCTAAGCGTCAAACGCAGCGCAGCGCCTGGCCGCAGCGGCGCATCCAGCGCCGGCGTGTCGAAGTACATCAGCTTGATCACTCGCAAGTAGTAGAACGCGCCAATGACCGAGAACAGCACGCCGGCCACGGCCAGCCACAGCTGCCCCGCATCGAGCAGTGCGGCCAACACCCACCACTTGGCGTAGAAACCGGCCAGCGGCGGCACGCCGATCATGCTCACCATCAGCAACAGCATCATCAGCGCGAACCAGGGACTGCGCTGGCTGAGGCCCCGCAGGTCTTCCAGGTCGTCGGCATCGTTGCCCTGGCGCCCAAGCAGCACCACGATACCAAAGGCGCCGGCGGCCATGATCACGTAGACAATCGTATAGAACAGTGCAGCTCCGATACCGTCCCGGCTGCCGGCAGCAAAACCGAGCAGGATGAAGCCCACGTGGGCGATAGTGGAATAGGCGAGCATCCGGCGCAGGTTCGTTTGCACGATGGCGACGATGTTGCCAATGGCCAGCGAGAGCACGGCCAGCACACCGAGCATAGGCTCCCACGCAACGCCTGCCTCCCCGAGTCCCTCCACCAGCACACGCAGCGCAAGGGCGAAGGCACCCACCTTCGGTACGGTGCCCACGAGCAGCGTCACACTAACCGGTGCACCCTGGTAGACGTCCGGTACCCACATGTGAAAGGGCACCGCGCCGAACTTGAAAGCAATGCCGACCACGACAAAGGCTACGGCGATTAGCGTAACGGCATCGTTCGCACCGCGCGCCTGCAGGGCCTGGCTGATCTCGGCAAGCTGGACGGAACCGGTAATTCCGTACAGCAAGGAGATGCCGTACAGCAAACAACCTGACGCGATGGCACCGAGGACAAAATATTTCATGGCAGCTTCGGCAGCCACCGGTGAATCGCGGTTGAACGCCACCATGGCGTACAGGGCCAGGGCCTGCATCTCCAGACCGAGATACAGCGTCAACAGGCTGGCACCGGAAATCATGACAAGAATGCCCAGCGCTGCAAACAGGCCCAGCACGTAGTACTCGCCTTTGTTGAACGAGCTGTCCTGCAAATAGGACCGGCTGTACACGAACACTGTCGCCAGCACTGCCAGCACGAACAGCTTGAGGAAACTGGCGAGCGGGTCGGCAATAAAGCTGCCGTTCAGCGCCAGCGTCGCGCCAGTTAGCCCCATGTCGCCCACCGCCAGGGCGGTGGCCGCCAGGCTGCCGAGGGCCAGCACATAGCTAACGTCGCGCAGACGCGCGGGCAGGTACAGGTCCACGAGCAGGACCAGGCAGATGCCGAGCCCGAGTACGATCTCGGGTAAAGCCGGCGCAAATTCTGGCGATATCGTCGGCATGATCAGAGCTTCGACTGGGTCACCTGGATGACCAGTTTGTCCACCGACGCCGCCATGATATCCACCAGGGGCGCCGGCCACAGGCCGATGATGAGTACGCCACCGGCCATCAGCGCAAGAATCATGAACTCACGCATGCTCAGGTCCTGCAGCCCCGCCACGCCGTCATTCGCCACGGCACCGAAAACCACGCGTTTGATCATCCACAAGGTATAGGCGGCGCCCAGGACCAGGGTGGTTCCGGCCAGGAGCGCATACCAGAAATTGGCCCGGAAGCTCGCCAGAATGACCAGGAATTCGCCGACGAAGCCCGACGTACCCGGCAGCCCGGCGTTGGCCAGCGCAAACAGCACGAAAAACGTCGCGAATACCGGCATGGTGTTGACGACGCCGCCGTAAGCGCCGATGTCGCGCGTGTGCAACCGGTCATAGAGCACACCGACGCACAGGAACAGCGCGCCCGACACAAACCCGTGCGACACCATCTGCACCATACCGCCGGTGATGCCCATGCCGATGCCGGCGACATCGCCGGTGCGGACCAGGATGGCCGACACCAGGAAGAAGCCCAGCGTGACGAAGCCCATGTGGGCAATCGACGAGTAGGCGATCAGCTTTTTCATGTCCTGCTGGGCCAGTGCCACGAAACCGATATACACCACCGCCATCAGCGACAGTCCGATCATTAGCAAGGCCAGGGTCTGGCTCGCATCTGGCGTGATGGGCAGACTGAAGCGCACGAAACCATAGCCACCCATTTTCAGCAACACGGCGGCAAGAATGACGGAACCGCCGGTAGGCGCTTCGACGTGGGCATCCGGTAACCAGGTATGCACCGGCCACATGGGCACCTTCACGGCGAACGCAAACAGGAAAGCGAGGAAAATCGGCAGCTGCTCCGCCATGCTCAGGGGCACCGAATGGAAACCCAGGATGCTGTAGTTACCCGTCTGCAGGTACAGGTAAATCAGCGCCAGCAGCATGAATACCGAGCCAAGAAATGTGTAAAGAAAGAACTTCACCGTGGCATAGACGCGCCGCTCGCCACCCCACACGCCGATGATGATGAACATCGGCACGAGCATGGCTTCCCAGAAGACATAGAACAGCAGGCCATCCAGAGCCGAGAACACGCCGATCATCAAGCCTTCCAGGATCAGGAAGGCAGCAAAATATTGCACCGGGCGCAGTTTTACGACTTCCCAGCCGGCAATGACGACGATGGGAGTCAGAAACGTCGTCAACAGGATCAGCGGGATCGACAGGCCATCAATGCCGAGAAAGTATTCGACGCGAAAGGCCGGGATCCACGGGATACGCTCGACGAACTGCATGTCGGCGGTACTGCCATCGAAGCCGGCATACAGCGGCAGGCTCAGCATGAAGGTCAGCACGGCCAGAGCC
>Ga0265303_10000676_pt1 | contig 19705 bp, 19 predicted proteins | sample Helome_2_FD_192494 | JGI IMG/M metagenome (GOLD analysis project Ga0265303, IMG submission 192494) | Marine sediment microbial communities from subtidal zone of North Sea - Hel_20160317 (Illumina Assembly) | ecosystem: Environmental > Aquatic > Marine > Subtidal zone > Sediment ... | reverse complement strand
TCCGGGCGCCAATATCCGCCGAAGCTACTAGGCGAGGGGCGGCGATTGGCCAGCTTGAGGATGCGTCCGCCATCTTGTATGGGCACGCAGAAACAACTGTGGACGGCTCGGCCAGCGGAAGTGAATGATGCTAGCGTGGAAATCCCATAGTCTCATACCGAATGTCATTGAAAATGACATTTGGTGTTGCGGGATAGGCGACATAGCTACTTGCCACACTGTTTCCTCACAACCAACCAAATGCCAATGAGAAGCAACAACGCCAAAGACCCTCACCTAGGCCGCCGTCGTTCCCAGCTTCACCAACGTGTATGAAACGCAGCCATTCGAATCGGACGGGGCAAACGTTGGTTCAGGTCAAGATCATAACGGCCAGTAATCTAGTCCGCTGGGTCGATGAGACGATACTCGAACTCGGGCGGCAGTTCCGGTGGTCCTACCTGCCGCCGCTGATGGTTTATCTCGCGGCGGGGGTCTCTGGGCTTACTGCGATTGTTGGCACCTTCTTCGTCAAGGAACATCTTGAGCTGTCCGCTGCTTTCCTCGCTGGCTTGAGCTTTTGGATGGGAATTCCCTGGGCGCTAAAGATGCCGCTCGGCCATTTGGTCGATCTCATCTGGCGCTGGAAGTACCTGCTCGTCTATTTCGGCGGCTTTCTGATCGCTCTCAGCATCGGTGTGATGTACGGCCTTGTCGCCCACACCGGGACGATGATCCAGTTCATGAGTATCGAGGCCTGGTACGTCTCAAGCGCGCTGTTGGCGCCCTCAGGTTACGTCGTCCAGGACGTCGTCGCGGATGCAATGACCGTCGAGGCCGTGCCCCTTGTCGACGAGCAGGGCAATGCATACCCGGACAGCAAGATCAAGCTCATGCACACGACCATGCAGACCCTGGGCCGCGTCGCCATCGTGTCCGGTCTCATCGCCGTGGCTGCCCTTAACATCGGCATGTTCTCGGGTGTGGCGACGATGTCCGAAGCCGACAAAACCTCAATCTATGGCGACATTTTTCTACTGGCCTTGATCATACCCGTCATTTCGGTGATCGGAGTCACGCTGGGCCAAGTGTCGTTACGCAACCGGGCCAGAAAGCTGCGCCTGGAGGGGTTCGATCAGGCAAGCGTTCAACGCATGCTGTTCGCGCAGTCCGGTGAGACCAGGCCGAACTGGTGGATCTTCGGCGGCAGCTTCGTTTTCGTTGTGTTTACGTTGGGCATGGGGCTGGGCAATCTGCCGCTCGCCCAGGAAATCGTTTTCCTTGGCTCTATGGCCATCGTCATCTTCCTCATGCACCGGCTGATCGCGGAGCTTGAACCTGACGTCCGCAAGGCCTTGGCCGGAACAGCGATCATTATCTTCATGTTCCGGGCCGTTCCATTGCCGGGGCCGGGCGCGACGTGGTTCGAGATAGACGTCCTCGGCTTCGATCAGCAGTTCTTGTCGGTGCTGAGTCTGATCACCTCCGGCCTGGCGCTCGCCGGCATGCTGTTTTTCCGCCTTTTCCTGGCAAAGCGGTCGATAGCCTATGTCGTCGCGCTCCTCACCATCGCCGCCGGCATCCTTTCGCTCCCGAATATAGGGCTCTACTACGGTGTCCACGAATGGACGGCGCGCTCGACAGGCGGCATCGTCGACGCACGCTTCATCGCTATCCTCGATACGGCGGTGGAATCACCGCTTGTGCAGATTTCGATGATCCCGATGCTGGCGTGGATCGCCAAGAACGCGCCAGCGCACCTTAAGGCGACGTTCTTCGCGGTCATGGCGTCGTTCACCAACCTGGCGCTGTCTGCCAGCAGCTTGGGCACAAAGTACTTGAACCAGATCTATAAGGTCACGCGGGAAGTGCGGGACCATGAGACGGGGGCTATCGAGGCGGCCGCCGACTATGGTGAATTGGGATGGCTGCTCGTCACCGTGGGCTTGATCACCCTTGCGGTGCCGCTGGCTACGATCTTGATCATCCAGCATTCCCCATTTCGGACGCAGCAATGACGATCCGGAGCGGGACCCGGGCAATCCAAGGCCTTTCTCGCCTTCGGGCTAAAGACCATAGCCCTGGCAGGTGCCCTACCACTGAAACACATAGGTGGGCGGAGCTAGCCTCTGCCCTGTGGCGCCGCGCTGACAGCCAAAAGAGCCCAAAACGTCACTTGAGGTGAAACTGACGCCGTAGAAGAAAACGATTGTATAGCCACGCAATCATGAGGCCGGCGATGAGTCCGTCGACGAAGCCCCACACGGCGCCGGCGATGCTGCCGACGAACGTTGGACCGAACCCTATGTACAAGCTTGACAGCGCGGCGGCCAATGGCACGCCCCAACCAAACAATGCGGCCATGACACCGAGGACGAATACGAAGACCGCTGAGGTTGTACCCAAGGCAAGTCCAAAGCTTACGACTCCTATTGTCGTATGATGTTGGTTCTGTGCCACTCCCCTTCTCCTCCAAGGATGATTCGCTAAAGCCGGCAGTCAGGAATTATGCCATGGATGTTAGGTGCCAGGACCTGACGCAGGTCAAATATCGGCGATGCGTTGGCAGTTCGTCGCCTTTGCCAAGAACTCAGCAACATGCAGGTGAAGGGTGGCATCGCAATGCTGCTCGGGGCCTGGGCTGCGTTGTTGGTCATGGGCTCCGCGTTGCTGGCGGGATCGTCCGGTTTCGTGCTTCCCACGTGACCCCGCAGGTCCAATGGCACGGGCCGCGACGCCACCCACTGACCCACAGCGGCGCTGTTAGCTGTCGATGTTTGACTTACGTCAAAGCCGAATGGCTTCACAAAGCCGAACATGTCGGTATCGATCGTGGTACCGAACAGAAACCGCCTGCCATGCTTGCCATTGCTCTCGAGAAGGTCTGCTTCATCCTCGTCAAGGCTCGGGCCTTCGATGCCAAGGTGGAAGTCGTCGAACCGGACCCCGGCTCGAACCCGTCGGACGAGGACATGCGCGAGGTGCTCGAGGACTATGCCGATGATCCGACCTATAGCGAACTGACGGATGCGATCGGCGGGCTTAACGAGGACGAGCAGATCGACCTCGTCGCGCTGGCCTGGCTTGGCCGCGATGACTACACGGCGGATGAGTGGCCAGCCGTACGCGAGGAAGCGAAATCAGGTCGGACGGATCATACCGCGTCATACCTTCTGGGCATTCCTCTGCTCGGCGACTACCTGGAAGAAGGCTTGTCCAAGCTTGGTTACTCCTGTCAGGAGTTCGAGCTGGGGCGGCTCTGAGCGTACGGGCCTGGCGCCATGACCTTCCGACTCACCAGTTCATCCTTCAATGAGGGCCAGCGCATCCCTCGCCGATATACCTGCGAGGGTGAAAACGTGTCGCCCGCCCTCGAATGGACAGGATCTCCCGCCGGAACCCGCAGCTTCGCGCTTCTCTGCGACGATCCGGACGCTCCCGGGGGCACCTGGCACAACTGGGCAGTCTATGACTTGCCGGCCGACACCAGCCGCCTGGAGGAGGCCTTTCCCGCGAACGCCTGCTTGCCGGCCGCCAAGCAGGGCGTCAACGACTTTGGTCAGATCGGCTACGGCGGGCCTTGCCCGCCAAGACGGCACGACCCCCATCACTATTTTTTCCGTCTGCTCGCACTCGACGTCGAGAGGCTTGACGTCGGCCCCAAACCGATCTGCGCGCAGGTAGGGATAGCGGCTGCCAAACGCGCGCTCGCCGAGGCCCAACTGGTAGGGATATTCAGCCGATGAGAACCGACGAATCACCTGGCGAGACGGCAATCTCGTCCGTGCCAGACTTCCCCGGCCTGCGCCGCGAGATGGTCGAACGCCAACTCGAGGCGCGCGGCGTTCGCGACCCGCGGGTGCTCGAGGCCATGGGCAAGGTGGCTCGCGAGGCTTTTCTGCCGGCGCATCTGCGCGAGTTCGCCTACGAAGACAGTCCCCTGCCGATCGCCGAAGGCCAGACCATCTCACAACCCTATATCGTGGCCTATATGATCGAGGCCCTGGCACTGCAGGGGGGCGAGCGCGTGCTCGAGATCGGTGCCGGTTCCGGTTATGCGGCGGCGGTGCTCGCCGAGATCGCCGGCGAGGTCTACACGATCGAGCTCCACGGCGCGCTGGCCGCGCAGGCGGCGCATCATCTGGAAGACCAAGGCTACGACAACGTCCGGGTGGTACACGCCGACGGCAGCCAGGGATGGCCGGAAGGGGCGCCTTACGATGCCATCGTCGTCGCCGCCGGTGGACCCGAGGTGCCTCAATCGCTACGTGAGCAGCTCGCCGTCGGCGGCCGCCTGGTAATCCCGATCGGCCCGAGTCCGCGGCTGCAGGAACTCGTGCGCGTCACGCGGCTGGATCTCGATGACTACAAACAGGAAGACCTAGCCGACGTTCGCTTCGTGCCGCTCGTCGGTCGTGAGGCCTGGCCGGCCGAGCGCCCCGCCGCTGCTGAAGAGCGCGGCGCAAGAAGCCTGCCCCAGTTGATCACGGCGGCCGCGGAGCCAATCACCGACATCAAAGACACGGACCTCACGCCGCTGCTCGAGCGGATCGGTGAGGCCCGTGTGGTACTGCTCGGCGAGGCGACACACGGCACCTCCGAGTTCTACCGTCTGCGCGACCGGATTACGCGGGAACTCATTCTGCACAAAGGTTTCAACTTCGTCGCGGTCGAAGCGGATTGGCCGGACGCCGCACGGGTCGACCACTACGTCCGGCACCGGGAATACCCGCCGTCTGAATGGCAGGCCTTCGCGCGCTTCCCCACCTGGATGTGGCGCAACCGCGAGACTGCGGACTTCATTGACTGGTTGCGCGAATACAACGCGGAACAGACTAAAGTCGAAAATCGCGTGGGTTTTTATGGTCTCGATCTCTACAGCCTGCACATATCGATCAAGTCGGTGCTGGCCTATCTGGACGATGTCGATCCGGTGACCGCCGCGGTGGCGCGAGAACGCTATGGTTGCCTGACGCCGTGGCAGGCGGACCCGGCAACCTACGGCCATGCCGCGGTCACCGGCCGCTACCGCGACTGCGCCAATCAGGTCGCGACCATGCTTTCCGACCTCATAGGCAGGCACAAGGAATACGCGCTGCATGACGGCGAACGATTTATCGACGCCGTGCAGAACGCACGGCTCGTGACCAATGCCGAGCGCTACTATCGGGTCATGTACTACGGGTCGCGTGAGTCCTGGAACCTACGCGACAAGCATATGTTTGAAACCCTCGATAACCTGTTGGCGTTCCACGGCCCGACGTCGAAGACCGTGGTTTGGGCGCACAACTCGCACATCGGCGACGCCACCGCGACCGAGATGGGAGCACGCGGAGAACACAACGTCGGGCAGCTCTGTCGCGAGGCATTTGGCGAACAGGCTTATCTGATCGGCTTCGGCACCCATGCCGGCCAAGTCGCGGCGGCTTCGAATTGGGATGGTCCGATGGAAATCAACGAGCTGAAGCCATCCCACGAGGAGAGCTATGAACGCCTGTGTCACGACTCCGGCGTGCCCGCTTTCCTTTTGCCACTGCGCGATGCCACGCTACCCGAGCTCCACGAACGCTTGATGGCGCCACGGCTGGAGCGGGCCGTGGGCGTTATCTATCGTCCCGACACCGAACTCGCCAGCCACTATTTTCATGCGATCCTGCCAAAGCAGTTCGACGAGTACGTCTGGTTTGATTGCACGGAGGCCGTCCATCCACTGGAGACCCACGAGATCGAGGGGCTACCGGACACCTACCCGTTCGGACTTTAGTCCGGTCGGCGATCCGGCAAGCTGCAATCCGACGGAAACGCTACAGTGACTCGATCTTGAGACCGAGGTCGGAATCGACGGCATAGATCGACCCTTCCGGCATCTCATTCCAGGTCTCATGGGTGATCGGTTCGGAGGCGACAACGATGGCTTTGTAAGAACGCTTCGGATCGTGGTGAATGTGGGGGAAGCCGCAAACCTCGCAGTCGTAGACGCCGTCGCGCTCGATGTAGTAGAGAGTGCGTCCCAAGCGCGTGCCGACCAGCTCATGACCATCGCTCAAAATGACGTTTAGACCGAGCTTCGCGGTTGGATCGATCTCTCGGGACCAGGACATCACCAGATTGACGCCTTCGCGCAGGGTCTCCATGAGCGGCTGATCAGGTTTCGAATCGCGCAGGCTGAGCAGCATATGGAAGAAATGCTCGCTATCGGTAACGCCGCCGATCGCCGCCCGGTGTGCCGGGACCATGGCAGCCAACATTCGCTCACGCAGCCTATCGAAGCTTGGCACGGTGCCGTTGTGGATTAGTGCCAAGGACCCCTCGCTAAAGGGATGCGTGTTCTCGAAAGCTGGCGGTCCCACGGTTGCCCGGCGCACATGGGCCAGTACCGTTTCCGCATAGACGCGGGCAGCCGCCCGCCGAAAGTGTTCGCCATGGTAAGCCGCCCAGGCCTGGCGCTCGATATGCGGACGGTGGTCTTCGTAGGTGGCCACACCCCAACCGTGGGCATGGCTATAGCCGGCCAGGTCCTTGCGGCTCTGCACCATCAAGGCGTTCTGCGCGTGAACCAGGGTGCATTCCACCTTGGTCGGCTCGCTCGCCCGAAATCCATATAGCCGGCACATAGTTGGCGCGAATTTCCCTATCGCATAGTCGCAGACACAACGAGCATAAACCCATGAGTCGGGTCTCAGGTTTGATCCACCTCATAGAGAAATCACGGGCGAGGCTCTATCGAAGCCGGTATGGCAGAAGAAAATACCGACCTGTTCAGTGCCTTCGCCGAAGACCATGCCTTCCTTGGCGCTTGCTTCTACGAACTGTCGCAAGCGCTGCGTGCCGGCGACCTTTCGGCGGCCTGCGCCGTAGCCGGCCGTCTGGACAGGGCAGCGGGCGCCCACATCGCCTTCGAAGAGGAGCGATTCTACCCGGCGCTGGCAGGGCTGTTGGGCGAGGCCGAAGTCGAACGGATGCTTACAGAACATCGCGACGGGCTCGAGGTGGTGGAACGGCTCTGTAGCCAGGGACCCGCTTCGGGTCTTTCCGAAACCGAGTGCAAGCATCTGCTCACGCTGTCGGAAAGGATGGAAACGCACATTGCCGAATGCGGCGAACTGTTCGAGGCGATGGGTCGTATCCCGCCCCACGAACAGAAATTGCTACATGCAGCGCTGGTGGGGTGGCGCCTGAAACACCCCCAATGGCGGGACTACGCCGCCTCGACCGGCCGGCAACCGACGCCTGCTGCACCCGAAACATAGGTGCGCTATCCTGCAAGGTTGAAGGGCCCGGAGAACGGTGCGCGCAAAGGGACGATATGATGCTGCTGCGTTCCTCCTTGCCGGTCGTGCCTCATTTGCCCCTGCGGCTCGGCCGGGACGAATCTCGCGATATCGCACGCGTCGCCCGAAGGCTGCTCGCCGATGAGCCGACGTTGAACGCCACGGCACCGTTTGGTCCGCGCGTGGCAGCCGGCGTCGGAGCCTGGCCTGCGCTGGTTCTCGAAGACCATAGCGCGATCCGCTTGTTCGAGCGGTCTGCCGACCTGTCATACAGCTACCGCGCGTTGCTGCTTGCCGGCGAAGGCGATCAGGTAGCCATCGGCGTGCCGCGCAGCCCGGGATTCGAACGCTATTGCCGGAAGCAACTCGGTCTTGGCGCAGCCGAGGTGCTGATCCCAAACTCAACCGACGAGCCCAAGTCACTGGTGGAACGTTGTTTGGCGGATGGTAGTCTTCTCGACCATGCTATCCGAAAGGCACGCCGGAACGCCGGCCTCAATGTCATTCCCTACATGGGCACAGGCGGTGTATGGCGGTTGGCGGGCACAATCGCCGGCGCAGCGGACGTAGAAGTTCGGGTGGCCGCGCCGCCGCCGAGACTGACGCGCCGGGTCAACGACAAGTTATGGTTCGCCGAGCGGGTAACAGAACTCTTCGGCCACCGAGCCCTGCCCCAAGCTTACGCCGCCTTCGGCCTCGCCGCCGCCGCGGGACGGGTAGCGGCCATCGCCACGCGATGTGCCGCCGTGGCGGTCAAAGTACCGGACAGCGCAAGCTCCGCGGGAAACATCGTCCTGAATTCGACGGAGGTGCTTGGGTTTTCGCTGCGCGGCCTCCAGGAGAACATTGGGCAACGGCTTCGATGCACCGGTTGGCGTGGCCAGTTTCCCGTGATGGTCACCGCCTGGGAAACGCCGATCGTCGCCAGCCCATCTGTCCAACTGTGGATTCCCGAACGCGGGCGGGACGAAATCGTCATCGAGGGAATCTTCGACCAGTTCGTTCTGGGCGCCGCAAGGGTTTTCGGTGGCGCCGCCCCGACAGTCTTGTCAAAGCGATGGCAAGAACGTTTGACCGATGAAGCCGGGCGGATCGGCTTTCTGTTCCAGGAGCTGGGATACTTCGGCCGCTGCAGTTTCGACGCCATCCTAACCGACCACAGCCAGGCTGAAGCTTCGCTCCATTGGATCGAATGCAACGGCCGGTGGGGCGGCACCTCGATCCCCATGACGTTGGCCAATCGCCTGGTCGGTGACTGGCATCAGCGACCCTTCGTCATCATCGAACGCAACGACTTGAGCGGACCAGGACAGAGTGTCGAGGCTTTCCTTGGCTCTATCGCTGCGGATCTCTATGTGGTGGGCAAACGTTCCCGCGGCGCCGTGCTGTTGTCGCCCGGTCAGGTTGAGCGTGGGACAGGCTATGAGATTATGGTTATGGCCGACACCCCGGATGCCGCCCGCAAAGAAGCCGAAAGCCTGGCCCTGAAGCTAGCGCCAGCCAAGGATGCGGCCTGACCAGATCATCGCACAACGAACTTAATCCAGTCTCAATTCTGGTCCCTGTGGTGATGGTGGTGCGTGCGGCGAATGCTCTCGACCGTGTGGGCCACCTCTTCATCCGACAGCGGTGGCCGGCACCGCACGCGGTTCCAGCAGTAGAGCAGTTCGAGGACTACTTCCGGGTCGACCCCATGCCACAGGAAGTGGCCGGTCAGCGAGGCAATCGTGTTGTTGCGCTGGCCTTCCGGCACACCGTCGCGGACGAGATGGCGCCAGTGGATCAACGGATGGCCCGGGCGGTCGGCATCGCTGAAGCCCGGTCCTCGGAGCCAGAGGGGCAAGGGCGCCAGCGGGGTTTCGTCCGGATGGTGAGAAACCTCCCAGGCATAGGGCCGTCCCGATGGGTGAACCGAGGGTGGCGCGACGATCAGACCCCCGTCGCCGCGGAGATCAATGCCGGGTGCGAGACCGACCTTGTTGCGCGTCACCTCGCCTGGATGCTCAAAATAGACATGCCGGCCGCCCCCGCCGGTCAAAGCTTCGATCGTATGCGGCAGTGGTCCGTGCTCGCGCTCGAGGGTGATCAGGCTGTCGTCGCCGCCATGTCGCGGATCGATATCGAGTACGACGAGCCCTGAGACCGTGCCTGTAACGATTCCGACGTTGGCCGACGGCCAACGCCGAACCCAGGCATGGATTTCACCTTTTGTCGGCAGGCGATTTTGATAGGCTTCCCATTTCACGAGCGGCCGTTTAACGCGGGGCTCAACAGGAATGACCGACCAACCACGTTTCAGGTAGTCTAAGGCTGACGATTCAACCGCGGTATCCATTGACGGCTTATACCAGATCTTGATGGTCGGCAGTTAACTGCCTTGATTGCCAGATCAGGGGCGTTCGAGATCCATTTTGAGGCTCAAGAACTCGAGCAAGTCCTTGAGAGCGACGATTCCGGCCAGCCTGCCGTCCTCGACCACCAGGAGCCGGCTGTTGCCGCTCCGGCGCATGACCGAGAGCGCCTTCACGGTATCGGTGCTGGGCGTTATGCAGTTTTCCCGCGAGCAGATTTCCATGATGTCCGCGACGCTTCGATCATCCCAAACCTCTCGAGGTAACTGCCGCACCTGCCGAGTGCTCACGAGGCCGAGCACCCGCTCGCCTTCGACAACGGGAAAGAGATCGTAGTGAAAGCGGTATATGTAGGCCTCAACCAGTTCGGCGATCGAAAGCCCCGGTGGTACGGCAATCGGATCGACGGTCATGAAACGGGACACCGGCTCGCCTTCGAAGGCTTGTCGGGTCATGAGCTGGTAGTAGGAAGCGCCGGCCGCGCCGCGCAGGAAGAGACCGATCAGGAACCACCACATGCCGCCGATGAATTGTCCCGACAGGACGCTGAGAACGCCAAGGAAGATGAGCCCCAGCCCGAAGAACTCGCCGCTGCGCGCGGCGATCCTGGTGGCCCAGGGCAGGTCGCCTTTCACATGCCACAACGCCGCCCGCAACACCCGTCCGCCATCCAACGGAAAGGCCGGGACAAGGTTAAAGATCGCCACCACCCCGTTGATGAAGGCGAGATAGCGGGTCACGCCCAGCACGGTGACCGGAAGTTCTGCCACCCGCGCAATCTCGGAAAGGATGTAGAAACCGGCGGCCAGCGCGAAGCTTGCGAGCGGCCCGGCGATGGCCATCCGAAACTCGACCTTGGCGTTGGCAGGCTCTTCCTCCATCTCGGCGACACCGCCGAAGATGAACAGTGTAATTCCCTTGATCAGCAGGCCGTAGCGGCGAGCGACCAGAGAGTGAGACAATTCATGCAGCACAATCGAGAAGAACAGTCCGATCGCCCCGACGGCGCCCATCGACCAGTAAGACAAGGGCCGGAGGCCGGGATAGAGGCCGGGAAAAAACCCTTCGGCAAGCGACCAGGTGACGAGCAGCGCCAGAAGCAGCCAGCTCATGTCCGCCTGCACCTTGAAGCCGAGCAACTCGAACAGAACCACACGCTTACCGAACACTGGCCGATTCCTTGCGTCCCTCGACCATGGCACCTAGCCGCCGGGCATCTCGCACGGCATGGCCCTTCTCGTCGTTGTCAAAGTAGACGTAGACGTCGACCCCGGCCTTGCGCCAGGTCAAGAGCCACTCGGTCCAGTCCGCCAAGGCGCCATCGTCATAGCTCCCCTGATAGGGACCGCCCGGTCCGTGCAGACGCAGGTAGATGAAATCGGCCGTGACCTCCCGCGGCGACCGCCGGCGGTCCAACTCGTAGATGCAAAGGGCGACATTACGGCTTTCGAGAAGTTTGTAGACCGCCGGCGTGAACCAGCTTTCGTCGCGGAACTCGAAAGCATAGCGGCCGCCGCTCGGCAAAGCCTCTAGAAACGCCGCCAGACGGTCCAGGTCGACGCGCCAGCGCGGCGGTAGCTGAAACAGAATAGGGCCGAGCTTGTCGCCCAGCGCTTCGATCGTCTGGAAGAAGCGCTGTACGCTCGCCTCCGGATTCCGCAGCTTTTTCATGTGCGTGATGTGGCGGCTCGCCTTGCAAGCAAAGACAAAGCCAGGTGGCGTCGCGTCCCGCCAGGATGCCAAGGTCTGCGTAGTGGGCAGGCGATAGAAGGTGTTGTTGATCTCCGTCGTCGTGAAGAAGCGCGCGTAGTGCGGCAGGAATTCCGCCGGCCGCATATGCTCCGGATAGAACGGCCCTACCCAGTGGGGGTAGTGCCAGCCCGAGGTGCCGATCAGGATCCTTGAGCGCTGCCTCACGGCAAGGGATTGACGATATGATGCTTGCCGATCGGCTCTACTGTCGTCGCCTGAGGTCCTTGAGCGCTCTCGCCCTCGGCAACAACGAGGCGCACCTCCTGGCCGACTTCGAGCTTGTCGAACCTCTGCTGCGGAACACTGTTCTTGTGGAAGTAGATCTCGCGACCATCGGAGGCCGCGACAAAGCCGTAACCTTCGTAAGGGAAAAGTCGGACCACCTTGCCGTGCAACGGCGCCTCGTGTGACTTCACTCGTCCATCCGATTTGCGGACGTAGTCTTCGAGCTGTCGCCGCGCCGCGTCGAAGGCGTCGCGCAGGGCGACATAGACGTCCTCATGGGCATGTTTGCCCTTGGGATGGCGGCTGACCACGAGTTCCTTCCCCGGTACGCCCAACTCGATGCGCACGTGGAACAGCTTGCCCTTGTGGTGGCGCCGCTCAGGGGCCTCGACAACGACCCGACAGCTGGTGATATGGTCGAAAAAGGCTTCGAGCTTGGCCGCTTTTTCGCGGGCCTTGGCCTCGACGGCGTCCGAACGGTCCATGTTACGGAAGCTGATCTGCAGCGGAATATCCATGGTCAGTGTCCTTATTCAGCCCTTGATGCAGATGAGCGGACGCAGGCGTGCGACCTTGCTGGCGAGCCCCGCTTGTTCCGCCGCATCGACGACCGCGTCGACGTCTTTGTAGGCACCGGGCGCTTCCTCGGCGACGCCGCGCATCGAGGAGCTGCGGATCAGGATGCCGCGGGCTGCCAGTTCGTCGACCAATTCACGGCCCCGCCACCTCTTGCAGGCTTGGTGGCGGCTCATGGATCGGCCGGCGCCGTGGCAGGCGGAGCTGAAGGCCCTCGCTTCGCTCTGCCGCGTGCCGGCAAGCACGTAAGAGGCCGTGCCCATGCTGCCGCCGATCAGGACCGGTTGGCCGAAGGGCCGCAGCGGCTCCGGAAGGTCCGGATGGCCGGGGCCAAAGGCCCGGGTCGCGCCCTTGCGGTGGATGTAGACGGGACGCCGCACGCCATTGATCGCGTGCTCTTCCACCTTGCAGGTGTTGTGCGACACATCGAACAGCAAGTCGAGCCGCGCTGAGGGAAATAGCTTGGCGAAGATTTTACGCGTCAAGTGGCTGATGATTTGCCGGTTGGCAAACGCACAGTTGATGCCGGCGCGCATGGCGCCCAGGTAGCGCTGGCCGATCGGTGAGGCAATCGGCGCGCAGGCGAGTTCGCGATCCGGCAGTTCGATGCCGAGATCGGCATCGGCGAGCGCCATGTCGCGCAGGAACTCGGTGCCGATCTGGTGGCCCAAGCCGCGCGAACCGCAATGGATGCTGACCAGCACCTCACCCTGCTTTAACCCAAACCCGGCGGCCACCTCGGCATCGAACACCTCCGCGACTTCTTGTACCTCCAGGTAATGGTTGCCCGAGCCGAGCGTGCCCATCTCGTCGCGCTGACGCCGCTTGGCCCGGGCGGACACCTCTTCCGGCTCGGCGCCGTCCATCCGGCCAGCTTCTTCGATGCGCTCGAGATCGCCCTGCTGGCCATAGCCGCATGCAACCGCCCAAGCGGCGCCACCCGAGAGCATCGCTTCCATCTCGGGCTCGGTCAGACGGATACCTCCGGTGCTGCCAACTCCGGCAGGAATCCTGGCGAAGAGCGCGTCGGCGAGCACCTCGTTCAAGGGTTCGATCTCAGCGCCGCTGAGGCCGGTCAGCAGAGTGCGTACGCCGCAGGAGATGTCGAAGCCGACGCCGCCCGCGGAGATCACGCCGCCTTGATCGGGATCGAAGGCGGCCACGCCGCCGATTGGAAAGCCATAGCCCCAATGGGCGTCCGGCATGGCATAGGAGGCCTTCACGATGCCGGGCAGGGCAGCGACATTTGTGACCTGCTCGAACACCTTGTCGTCCATGGCCTCGACCAATCGCTCACCGCCATAGATCACGGCCGGAACGCTCATGCGTCCCCTAGGCTCGATATGCCATTCAAAATCCGAGACCCGTTCGAGTTTCGCGAGTTCCATTGACCACCGTCCCGAAAGCTCGTTAGACAAGCCGATATCAGACGTCGACGACGCACTGGGCCAACCAATCGCCCGCCGGTCGCCGCACGACCTTGAGCGCTGTCAAGGTCGCCCCCTTGACCTCCGTTGCAGGTTCATGGCGCGCCACATCGACCGGTTCACCCCAGGCCCGGACGCGCAGCGTGGTGTCATCTATATGTACGGCAAAGCGGCTGAACAGCATGCGCCTTGTGGCCATCTCGTAGACCAGTGTGTTTAGCCACTCGACCAGAAGAAATTCGATGTCGCGCGCCGCGCAATCCATCTTGACCATATGCCGCGGCATGACGCCCCGGGGATCTGTAATGGCGGCAGTAAGTGCGACGGCAGCCTGCTCGAAAGCGGCCTCTTTTGTAGGCCCAAAGCCACGGATGCCAGTATCGGCATCGTGGGGAAACAGTTCCCAGCCGAGTTTGGCCGGTTCGGCTCGTTCGACCGCGTTGGCAACCTCGTTTGACAACATGCTTCACGACTTCAGACCAAAGGTCGGTTCATCCGGTTTTCGGCCAAATTTTAATCGCGCCCTGGCGCCATGCAATGATGGAGGTCAAATGAAACTGACTATCTCGAAAGGCCGGCCGCGCAGCGGTATCATGTGCCAAGCAACCGCTGCAACTCGAGGACCAGAATGTAAATCCCGGCGCCAATCGTCGTCCCCAAGCCATAGAGCGTGATCAGCGGCAAGGAGAGACTGCGCTTCGGGTGGGTTGCTTTCGACACAGAAGACGCTGACTGCGATCGCTCGCCCCCGCCTTCGCTCACGACTCTCCTGTCTTCGCCCGGACGCTTGTTCATTGGGTACGGCCGAGCACGTCATCCAGTCCGACCAGGAGCGCATCCACGTCCGAATCGTCGTTGTAAGGGGCAAAGCTTGCACGTGCAGCGGCCTCGATCCGAAGGGCCTGCATTAGGGGTTGGGCGCAGTGATGGCCACAGCGCAGGGCAACGCCCCGCTCGTCCAGAACTCGGCAGATGTCCCGAACATCAGTCCCGCTGACATGAAAGGAGACAACACCGCGCCGTTTTTGCAGATCCACAGGTCCAACTACACGCAGGTTGCTGACTGCCGAGAGGCCGTCGAGCAAGCGTCGGGCCAGCCGCATCTCGTGCGCCGCCATCGCAGGCCAGTCTTGCCGTCCGAGCCAGTCGACCGCGGCGCCGAGCCCAATCGCCCCGGCAATGGGCGGCGTGCCCGCTTCGAACCTGCGTGGCGGGTGTGCGTAGGTGCTCTCGGTCAGGCTGACCCGCTCGATCATCTGTCCGCCGACCAAGAAGGGGGGCATGGCCTCCAGGAGATCGAGTTTCGCCCAGAGTACGCCGATCCCCGTAGGCCCAAACATCTTGTGGCCGGAGAAGGCGTAGAAGTCGACGCCGAGGTCCTGAACGTCGATCCGCCCGTGCGCTACGCGCTGGGCGCCATCAAGCAGGACCTTCGCACCCACGGCACGGGCCGCTTCGACGATGGGACCGACGCTGGTCAGCGCCCCGGTCACATTCGAACAGTGGGTCATGGCGATGAGGCGACAGCGGTCGGTCACTACGTTCGTCAGCCGATCGAGGTCTAGACACCCGTCCGGGGTGATCGGCAGTACCCGCAAAACCACGCCGCGGCGTTGCGCCAACTGCTGCCAGGGCAGCAGGTTGCTGTGATGCTCCAGCACCGAAACAACGACCTCGTCCCCCTCGCGTAGCAGCGCGCCATACGAATGGGCGACCAAATTTATCGATGAGGTCGTCCCGTAGGTGAACACGATCTCTTCCGGCTGACCTGCATTGATGTAGTGGGCAACCTTGGCGCGGGCGCCTTCGTAGGCCGAGAGTGCCGCCCGCGCGAGACGGTGGATACCGCCGTGGACGTTGGCCCGCTCACTGGTCTCGAATCTGTGAAGTCGGGCAAGCACGGTCTCGGGCACCTGCGAGGTGGCGGCGTTGTCGAGGTAGCGAAGCGAAGGGTCAGCGAGCGCAGGAAACTGTGCCTTGAAAGCAGCTACATCGAACGCGGCTGACTGCGCGTTTTGATTCGGTGTTTGCATTTCCCGCTCCTGAGGCGCCGTGGACGGCGATCAACGTCCGTAGGTTTGTTTCTGCCCTAGTGTTCTTTAGGACCAGCGGCGGTATGTCATGGCCGCTTTGACGCGCATCTCGGCAAGTTCGAGCGCTGCGTCCCGAGGCGAACGCCCGGAGTCTCTGGACATCTCTAGGCATCGCCTTGTGTTTGCACGGACTTTCTCTTCTATGGTTTTAAGGGCTGTCGCCTCGGTACCGCCGTGATACTCGACGGCGGCACAGATCACGCCGCCGGCATTGGCAATGAAGTCGGGGACAGAGAGCACGCCACGGTCCCGCAAAACCGCCTCGGCCTCTGGCGTCACCGGAATGTTGGCGCCCTGAACGACCAACTTGGCTCTCAGGCGTTCGACGTTGTCTGTCCGGATCACATCGGGTCGCGCAGCCGGGATCCAAATCTCGCAGTCGACGTCGAGGACCGCGTCGCGATCGAGCTTTTGCCCCTTCGAGAAGTCCGCCACGCTGCCACCATCGGACTTGTGCGCGATCAGCCGTTCAACTTCGATACCATCCGGATCGTGCAGCGTGCCGCGCGAATCCGTGGCGGCGACCAGCACTGCGCCCTTGTCGGCAAGAAAGCGTGCGGCGTGCTTGCCGACCGAGCCGAAGCCCTGCACGGCAAAGCGGGCGCCCCGAAGATCGAGATCCGCGTAGTCGGCCGCGATCTCCGCGGCGATCGTCACGCCAAATCCGGTCGCGCCGATTTCGTCCAGCGGAATTCCGCCAATCTCGGGCGGCAATCCCACGGATCGGCCGATCTCGTCTTGGATCCAGGCCATGCAGGTTTCGTCGGTTCCCATGTCGGGACCGGGGATGTAATCCGTCAGGGCGTCGATCGCACAGGCAAACGCTCGGATCAGCCGTTCCTTTGTGTCCGGTCCCATACGCGGGTCGGCAAAGATTACCGACTTGCCGCCGCCGTGTGGCAACCCTGCCGCCGCGGTTTTCAGCGTCATGGCGCGCGCCAGGCGAAAGCATTCCTCCCTGCTGACGTCGGGTGCCACGCGCACGCCGCCGATCGAAGGTCCACAGGCCACGTTGTCCACGACGACGATCGCTTTGAGTTCGATCGAAGGCTCGTAGATTTCGACGATCTTGCTGGGTCCCAGCTCGTCCGCGAAGTAAAAGCTCTCGTCCATGGAGCCGCCTCCCCCTGCTGTTCTGTCGGCGATCACCTGGACCGCTCGAGATCGGCGATCGCGGCAGCGAGAAATCGTGTGGCCTCGCCCCCCATGACCGCGCGGTGGTCGAAGGTGAGCGAAAGCGGCAGCGCGCGGCGTACAACCGGCTGACCGTCTTCGGCAACGACGCGCTGGTGAATCCGACCGGCACCGAGAATCGCACATTGTGGCGGCACAACGACCAGAGCCGCATGCTGGCCGCCGAACATGCCGAAGTTTGATACTGTGATGGTCGCGCCGCGAAGCTCCTCCAGCGGCACGGTCCGTGCCTTGACGTCTGCCTTCATGGCCTCCAGGCCCCGGCGCAGATCGCCCGTGTCGCGGTTCCCGGCGTCCCGCAACACCGGTACGAACAGCCCCTCTTCGGTATCCATGGCAATGCCAAGGCTGATCGTCTCGTGAAGTTTGCGGCCCTTGTCGAGGCCCAGAAACCAGGCGTTCAGAGAAGGTTCGGCCTTGCAGGCTACAACGACGGCGCGGATGAGGCGTAGGGTCGCATCGGTGTTCGGCGGCCAAGCATCGATGTTTGCCACGTCGGTGACCGTGGCGGGCACCACTTCGGCATGGGCCCGCGCCATATTCTGGGCCATGGCGCGACGCACGCCACGCAGCGGCTCGAACCTTCCTGCCTGCGACACAGCAGCCGCAGCGCGCTCGACATCGGCGGTCGTGACGGTGCCGTCCGGTCCGGAGGGACTAACCAACGCGAGGTCCACGCCCACGCGGCGGGCCAGCGCGCGAACCGTCGGGGCCGCCTTGACACCCTTGACCTTCGCCGAAACCATCGACGGGCGGTCAGCTCCGGACACTTGCACCTCGGGGATCGTGCCGACCACCGTTCCGGCATCGGCCTGTGCAGCGTCGTCATAGTCGACCAGCGAAGCACCAATTTGAACGATGTCGCCGGGCTCGCCGTATAGCTTGGCGATGCGGCCGGACTGTGGCGCGGGGATTTCCACCACCGCCTTTTCCGTTTCCACCGAAACCAGAGGCTGGTCGGCCACCACGTGATCGCCGACCCCAACATGCCAGGCAACGATCTCGGCCTCCCGCAGGCCTTCGCCAAGGTCAGGTAGCTTGAAAGTCGTCATGAGTAGGCCATGACCTCCCGGACGGCGCCGAGGATGCGGGTCGCGCTCGGCATATAGTGGCGCTCCAGCCTTGGCAGCGGCATGACCGTGTCGAACCCGGCGACGCGCTTGACCGGCGCCTGCAAGGACAAAAGGCCCTTGTCGGCGAGACGGGCGGCGATTTCAGCGCCGAAGCCAGCGGTGAGTGGCGCCTCCTGTACGATAACGCAACGCCCCGTGCGCTCGACGGAGGTGAGGATGGTTTCAACGTCGAGCGGCGTCAGCGTCGCCACGTCGATCACCTCGGCCTCAATGCCATCCGCGGCCAACGTCTTCGCGGCGGCCAAGGTTTCCACGATCATCGCGCCCCAGCTAACCAGGGTTACGTCGCGTCCCTCGCGCAGCACGAAACAGGCGTCGAGCGGAGCCGCATTGCCGTCGTCGGCCACCGCTTCTTTGGGCGCACGGTAGATCCGCTTTGGCTCAAGAAACACGACCGGATCCGGATTACGGATCGCGGCGAGCAAAAGGCCATAGGCACGAGCCGGCGAAGAGGGAATGACCACGCGGACACCTGGAATGTGGGCGAACAGCGCCTCGAAGCTTTCCGAGTGATGCTCAGGCGCATGGATCCCGCCACCATAGGGCGCGCGCAGCACGATTGGGCAGGAAAGCCGGCCACGTGTGCGGTTGCGCAGGCGCCCGGCGTGGTTGAGCATTTGGTCGATCGCCGGGTACATGAAGCCCATGAATTGGAACTCGACGACAGGTCGGAACCGCTGGGCGCCGAGTCCCACCGCGAGCCCGGCAAAGAGCGCTTCCGAGAGCGGGGTATCAAACACGCGCTTTTCGCCGAAGCGTTCGATCAGGCCGTCGGTCGCGCGGAAAACACCACCGTCGACACCGACGTCCTCGCCGAGGACCAGCACCTCTTCGTCCTCCTCCATGGCACGAGCCAAGGCCATGCGAACCGCCTCGACCAATGCCACCTCAGACATCGGCGACCTCCCCTTCGGACGTCGCCAGCGCGAGCAGCTGACGTTGCGGCCGCAGTGCGGTGGGTAGCTCTGCATAGAGGTGATCGAACATGGCGGTCGGAGGCTCGGCCGGGGCCGCCAGATAGCTCTGAACAGCCCCCTCGACCTCTTGGCTGCAATCGGCGATCAGAGCCTCTTCGTCGTTCTTGCGCCAATGGCCCGCTTCGCTCAGATACGTGCGCAGCCGCGCGATCGGCTCGGACTTCCAGGCGGTGCTCACCTCTTTATCGTCCCGGTAGCGCGTCGCATCGTCAACGGTGGTGTGGTCGCCGAGACGATAGGTCACCGCTTCGATCAAGCTCGGTCCTTCGCCGGATCGGGCCTTTTCCAGTGCCTGCTCAACCTCCCGGCGGACGGCTATCACATCGTTGCCATCGACTTGCAGTCCGTCGAAGCCCGCGGCGATGGCCTTCTGGGCCAATGTCTTTGTCGCGGTCTGGCGTGCGCGCGGCACCGAAATGGCCCACTGATTGTTGTTGACCACGAAGACCGTGGGCAGGCGCCAAGCGCCGGCCAGGTTCATCGCTTCGTAGACATCGCCCTTCGAAGTGGCGCCGTCGCCCATGACGCAGACGGCCACGCGCTTCTCCTCGCGCAGCTTAAAGGCAAGCGCCACACCCGCCGCATGGGGCGCCTGCGTGCCCACCGGCACGCAAATGGGAAAATCCTCGCGCGGCACCTGAAAATCGCTGCCGCACTCATCGCCGCCCCAGTAGAGCAGCAACTCGGCCATGGTGACGCCTCGCCACAGCATCGCGGCCTGTTCGCG
>Ga0265303_10000675_pt1 | contig 19722 bp, 24 predicted proteins | sample Helome_2_FD_192494 | JGI IMG/M metagenome (GOLD analysis project Ga0265303, IMG submission 192494) | Marine sediment microbial communities from subtidal zone of North Sea - Hel_20160317 (Illumina Assembly) | ecosystem: Environmental > Aquatic > Marine > Subtidal zone > Sediment ... | reverse complement strand
GGCTCTGGCCTGGTTTCAGTTTCTGATTGTTCATCGTAGTGCCTGACTCATCTAATCCGCCCTCGTTAGGTGCCGCAACAAAAAATAAGCCAATGATTGCGGCAAATGCAATGCCGTCATCGGTTGGGTTGCCCACCACGAGGAAAAAATCGCGCATTGTTTTCTGGAGCTCTATGACATTTTTATCTAATATTTGCAAGAGATGAGTACTGGATTGTCACCGGCTTAATAGTCCTTGCCTGCACTGTAAGATTTTGTTAATTTTGATTTACCCGTTTAGGGATCAGCGGTTCAAAAATCACGATTCAAAGGACAAGCGCCTGTGGATAAGGCATCCAGCAAAACCTGTTTAAAGAGCGACCTGGCCCGGGAACTCGCCGATTTCCAAATTACGGTTAGTCCCTTGAATCCGGGGTTTCATCTTGGGGACATGCTGTCTGAAGTTAGCCAATGCAGAGTTGTTAAGGATAACAATCGGCGTCAGGTGTATCATCTTCAGACCACTGACGGCGGCCGCTTCCTCAAGCGCAGCTTTCTTGTTAGAACGAAAGATCGTTTACGGCATTTTCTTCTGCCGCGCCGGAGATGGGCCGAATGGCGCAACCTGCACCGGTTGAGACATGCTCAGGTACCGGCGGCCAGGCCCCTGGCAAAAGGACAATCAAAAAGCAGTCATCCCAAATCTTATTTTGTATTGACCGAACAGGTTCTGGGGACGCATATACCAATTGATTCCCTTACAATTGCTCGAAGCGTCGGCCAATATACAGCTTTTTTGCATCGCCGCAGAGTTTATCACGCTGATTTAAATCGGAAAAATTTCATTTTAAACTCTGAAAATCAGCTATACCTCCTTGATGCCCAAGAAGTTTATTTTCTGCCCTGGATGCCGCGCCGGTTGAGAATCAACAACCTCGGCCGGGTGATATTTAATCTCTGCTCCCGGGATGATCCTGAACCATGGGCGACCAAATTTTTAGAGGGTTACCACCAGGGCATTCCAAAAAAAGTGAGCCTTACTGAAGTGACCCAAGCGGCTCGGCGTCACCAACTTCGTCATTACCGTTCGAGGTCAAAACGTTGCTGCAAAAACAGCACTCAGTTCGAAATTATAAAAAACCGGCATCTGCATGGTTATAGACGCCGAGGATTTAGCTGGGGAGCACCGGAATTACAACAGGCCGCGGAAAAGGGAAAATTACTTAAAGCGGACCGTGTAATTGGTTATCAGGGAGTATGCATAAAAAAACACCGCAGAAAATTTTTCCACCAAAACCGCTGTCTGACCAGCTGGAAAATGTCTCAAGCCCTTGAGGTGCGTGGTATTGCAGTGCCTCGGGCACTGGGTTATTTTGAGATCAAGGATCAAAGTTATTTTTTGGGTGAACTGCTGGGCGACAGACTTCACCTAAACACTTATTTGTCTGCAATAACCGATGAGCGTACCAAACGCAGGGCCTTAAAGAAGCTTGCCTTGTGGCTGCAGAAATTCTATGATACCCATGTCTGGCAACGAGATTTCAAGTCCGATAACATCTTGTGCCGGGATGGAGAATATTACATGCTGGATCTTGACGGCGTCAAAATCCGGCGCATAAATGAGCAGAAGAAAATAATCAATCTGGCCCAGCTCAACGCATCCGTGAGTAACGCCGTTACCGTCAAAGATCGTCTGCGCTTTTATCATTACTTTACAGTGGGCCAAAAACCGTCACGGCAGCAGCGACGAGCGGTCTATCGCCAGGTATGGAATATTACCAGAAACAAAACCACCGCCTATTACGATTTGGATATTGATAAGTTATGGATACATGGCCGGTAAGCATAATTATTCCCAATTATAACGGCGAGCAAATACTGCCGCGGGCGCTTACCAGTGTTACCGAAGCGGTCCGGGCCTATGCGGGTCAAAGCGAAATTATCATTGTTGATGATGCTTCGCAGGATAACAGTGTTACCTTGATCTCCCAAAATTACCCGGATATCAAACTTGTCCGACATGAGGTCAACAAAGGGTTTTCCGAGGCCATTCACAGTGGGGTGCAAGCCGCTGTTTATCCGATTGTCATTTTGCTCAACTCCGATGTATACCCAGACCGCCATTTTATTAAGCCCTTGATACGATGGTTTGACCGTGAGGATACCTTCTCAGTATCCCCTCTCATTCTTGATCAGGGTGGGAATCCGATCCGGGTTTCTTGGAACCTTGTTAAACTTTTAAGAGGAGAGATCAGAAGCACCAATTGGGATTTGATGAACGCGCTGGAACTGAAGCGAAAAAGGCAGTCCTTGAAGAGTCTTTTTGCCGCCGGCGGATCGGCGGCCATCCGCAAGGAGATGTTTCTGCAACTGGGCGGATTTCTTTCGATATACCGCCCCTTTTACTATGAGGACCGGGATCTTGGCACCCGGGCTTGGAAGTTAGGCTGGAAAACATATTTTGAACCTGAGAGCAAGGTTGTGCATGATCATTCGAGTACCATCCAACGGTTTTTCCCATATAAAAAAATTAAGATTATTAAAAGAAGGAATCGGCTGTTTTATCTGTGGCTGCACTTATCAACGCCCAAGCTTTTTTTTTCCCATATACCCTGGATCCTTGTGCGGCTTCTCACGCGCTTGATGCGATTCGACACTGTGTATGCGTTAGCCTTGTTCAGTGCCCTGTTCAAGGCAGGGGCGGTTATCAAGTCGAGATTAAACCCTGCGATGAATGATGCCCATAAAAAACCATTGGAAGAAATCCTCGCTGAAATTAATTATTAACTCCAGGCATTCGGCGCAACCATGTCAGTTAACCAAGTTATATTTCTCGGCAAAAGCAAAAAGAAAACCGGTAATACCCGGTTTATGCTTAAGGCTCTTCAACGACGGGTGGGGAAGGTACCTTTTATTAATTTGCCGCGCTATAAAAAATATTTTTTCTGGACGGATTACCGCAAGGCCATTCGTCGAAAAATTTTGAGACAAAATCCGGATCTGGTTTTAATCTATTCCAAAGATATACCTTATTCAGTTTTGGAAGAGATAAGAACTCATTGTCAAACGGCTATATTTTACCCCGACCCGGATGGCACCCGCGACAAAAAACTCATCCGCCATGGGCGACTGGTGGATTATTTATTTATCACGAATAAAAGCCATATTGCTGAACTTAAATCTTTGGGTATAAAAAATCCCATTTATTGTATGCAAGGATGCGACCGGGATGTGCACCGCATTATAGCGACCAGAAACCGGAAGTGGCTTGCCGAGGTGGCGTTTATCGGCAGACCCCGGAACGAAAACCGCATAAAACTTCTGCAGGCAATCAATCAAAAATATCATCTCAAAACCTGGGGGGCGCAGTGGCGGGACTACGATCTGACCTGCTTAAAAGCCCGGATCTACCCTAAAGAATACGCCCGGATATGCTACGCCACAAAAATTATGTTGGGCTGTGACCAATCCTTTGAGTTGGAAGGATATTTTTCAAACCGGACATGGATAACTTTAGGTTGTGGTGGATTTTTGCTGACCAATTATAATCCCGGTCTGGAAAAAATTTTCACTAAAGGTGAACACCTTGAATGGTATCACAACCAGGAAGAATGCCTTGAGTTAATTGAATATTACCTGAAACATGAAGATCGGAGAAAACAAATTGCTCAAAACGGCTATCAATTTGCGCATACCCAGCGAACTTACGATACCGTCATTGATGAAATAATTTCTCACATTGAAAGCAGTCATAACTCCGGATGAAAATTCTTCACATCAACACCGAAAGAACCTGGAGAGGGGGCGAACAGCAAACCTTATATCTTCTCCGGTCGCTGCTTAAACGGCGAATCAGCTGCCATCTGGTCAGTCAGGCCGAATCTCCGATGACACAAAAAGCGCGTGAAGCCGGTGTTGAGGTGTATCCCATCGTCATGCGCGGTGAGGTGGATTTGCCGGCCAGTCTGCGGATCAGAAAGCTGATCAATAGGCATGGCTATGACATCGTTCACTCTCATACTTCCCACGCCCATACCCTGGCATTTTTTGCCTCCCTATACTGCAGGACATGCCGGCTGGTTACCCGCCGGGTGGATTTTTCTATTTTTCGCAACCGGTTCTTGCCTATAAATGGAATCAAGTATCGCTTTATGGCCGATTACTACATTGCGATTTCACATAAAATTAAACAGGTGATGGTAAATGACGGCGTAGCAGCCGACCGCATTTTTGTTGTGCACAGCGGAATTGATTTGCAGCGCTTTGCCCGGGTGGCCGGCGATCATCTCGTGGACGAGTTCAATCTGAAGCCCGCTGAGCAGGTGGTTATCAATGTCGCCCACCTGGCCGGGCACAAAGGTCAAAAGTATCTGATTCGCGCCATCCCCCATGTGCTGGCGGCAATTCCAAATGTGCGCTTTTTTATCATCGGCCAGGGAGAACTGATGTCTGAACTGCAGGCCCTTTCAGGCTCCCTTGGAATAGGCCATGCTCTTACATTCACCGGTTTTCGAAATGATGTGGGTGCTTTTTACAAGCTGGCCGATCTTTTTGTTATGAGCAGCGTCCAGGAGGGTCTGGGTACGGCCATGCTCGATGCCCTATCGCTGGGAAAACCAGTTGTTGCCGCAAATTCGGGGGGAATTCCCGAGATCATCAAGGATGGTCGAACCGGTCGCCTGGTTGAAGTGGGCGATTCGCGAGCCCTGGCTAAAGGCATTATCGAGATGCTTACCCAAACTGATCAGGCCCAAGCAATGGCCCAAAGAGGTCAGGCGGTTGTTAAGGCCAATTTTACCATTGAAGCCATGGCTGAAAACAATTTGGCGGTCTATCATCAACTTCTATCACCCGGCAGCCTCAGTTCGCATTCTTCATTCTGATAAAATGATGGCGGTCCGGCTTTTTAAATCAGGGCAAATGGAGATATGAAAATCCCGCTAAAATTATCGGCGGTCGTTATTGCTTACAACGAAGAAGATAACATCGGACGATGCCTCCAATCGCTCAAGGAAACGGCTGATGAAATCGTGGTCGTCGACTCCTTCTCATCTGACAGAACCGTCGATATTTGTAAAACCAGCGGTGCTAAATTGATTCAGCACCACTTTGCGGGGCATATTGAGCAAAAAAATTACGCCCTTTCCTGTGCCGGTAACGATTATGTTTTGTCCCTGGACGCGGATGAAGCACTATCTACTGAGCTCATCCAGTCAATTCGAGCGGCCAAACAAAACTGGAGTGCAAATGGATATTCGGTGAACCGGTTAACCAATTACTGCGGCAGGTGGATTCGACATTGCGGATGGTATCCCGATAAAAAAATCAGATTGTGGGATAGAAGAAAAGGGCACTGGGGCGGGGTGAATCCCCATGATCATGTCGTCATGAATGAAAGCAGCCGCATCCGCCATCTGGGGGGTGATCTGCTTCATTATTCCTACCCGACAATCCGGGATCATGTTTCCCAAATAAACAGCTTTTCCGAAATCGCGGCCCGGGCGGCCTTTGAAAAGGGCCGTCAATCAAACCTGTTATTGGATGTATGTCTTAATCCAACTTTGACTTTTTTTAAGAAATATTTTTTAAAACTGGGTATTCTTGACGGCTATGAGGGTTTTGTAATTTCGACCAGCACCGCCTATGGAAAATTTTTAAAGTACATCAAATTAAGAGAATTGGAAAATATGCAGAAATCCGATTAGTTCTACCATCTCAAATCTATCCCTTTTAACTGCATGCCTCCGGAGCACGCTCATTAGGTTTCAGGTGTCAGGTGTCAGGATAAAAACAGGTTTCAGTGTTCAGGTGTCAGATGACAGAGGACAGGAAACAGAGAACAGATGGCAGAAAGCAGAGGACAGATGGTTCGATTTCGGATTTTGGATTGGAAGACTTCAGACTCCTTGCGCCTTATATCCTTAACCTCTGACATTCAACCCGACACCTGACACCTGAAACCAAAGAATCGCAAACATTCCCGAAAAAAAAGGATTTTGACTTCGCTACAGCCGGTTTATGCGGATAGGGTTATGTAGGTCTGCTCAAGGATTCGTAACAGGCCACAACCTTTCTGATGTATCTTTCAGGACTGAGAATGGTTTCGGCATATTGCCGGGCCGCCCGGGAGCAACGCGCCCGGAAGTCTCCTTCTTTGATGATGGTAATCATCGCCCGGGCCAGGTCGGCCGGTTTATCGTCGATCAGAAAGCCGGTTTCGCAATCTCTAATCAGTTCGGGTAAAATTCCCTTACAAGCTGCAATCACTGGTTTGCCGCAGGCCAGGGCCTCCCTGACTGCCCGGCAGGAACCGTCACTGCCTGGGACTAGAAAAATTTTGTAATCAAAAAGATTTAAAACGTCGCTGTAATCGTCTTTTCGATATCCCGTAAAAATAATATTTTTGTCCAATCCCCGACGGCTTACCGGCTGCCGGGCGACGGTGTCGATGTGGGTGCCGCGGCCCACAATCAGAAATTTAAAATCAGGAATTACGTTGACTACCTGTTCAATGGCGTCCAGCAGAAGTGAAAAATTCCGGTGTTTTTGAACCCGGGCCACAATCCCTCCCACCGGGGTATCAGTCTTTAAATCAAATTCCGCAAGCAGTTGGGCACTTTTGTCAAGCGGGCGAAAGAGTTCCAGGTCAACCGGTATATCTACCTGTTGAATGTCCTTGTCAGGAAAAATTGCCGCAAGATGGGCTTGCAGCTTTAATGAAGCCGTCATAATTTTTGCGGTCCGGTGATAAAAATACCGTTGTCTGAAGCTCAACGGAGAGGCTTCACCGTCATAACAGGTTCGAATCATACGGTTTCCGAAACCGGCCAGCACGGCCGTTAACGCATCGTTATCCTGATGACAGTGAATCAGGTTAATCTGTTTGCGGGCGACTATTTTTTTTAATGAATACACGTCCGGAAAAATTTTCCAGCTTAGATGTTTTTTTAGAAAAAGGCCATTGACAAAATCAAGATGGCGCTGGCGGGCTTTTTCGTAAAGATGATTTTGCACACCCCGGCGGCGGCGGCACGCAAAGAAGGCCTCGACGTCTTCACGCGTTTTTAGCCAGGTGGCCAGATTGAGGGCGTGATCCGACGGGCCGGTCCATTTAAAATTGCTATACAGGTGTAAGATTTTTTTGGGGTTCATTTTCTATTCATTTTTTTCCATGAGAGCGGTAATTGCGCGGCAGGCCTTTTCGGCGCCGCCCTGGCGTTTTCTTATAAACGCAAGTGATCTGTTGATGATCGCATCCCGGGGCGGAGAGCTTTCCATATCCTTTAAAAGCAGGGCGGCCACTTCCTGCCAATTCCCGGCCACCCGCAGCAAACCGGCGTCGATGATTTCAGTTCCCACCCATATGAAGTTTTCCCATGACGGCCCGATCACTGGTTTTGCACCGCAAATAAGGGCTTCTAAAAAATTCTGTCCGCCCAGGGGCGCAAGACTGCCGCCGACAAAGGCCGATTGGCAAAGTTTGTAGGCCTGCAGTAACTCTCCGAAAATATCCCAGATAATCACCGTTCCGGCCTTAGCCGGGGTGTGGGCTTGCGAGCGCAAAGACCATCGAATACCGGCCTGATTGAGGATTTCCTGCCAGGATTGGATCCGGTGCAAATGTCTCGGAAATAGCCCGATGACAGTTTCCGGACGGCGGCGGAAGATTGCATTGATAATTTGTTTAACCAGGGGTTCTTCCTGGCGCCTGACAGACGCCAGGACTGCAAAGGTCAACGTGCTTGGTACCAGGTTATGAATCGTGTTCCGGTTATCTGCGGAGGTGGTTGCGGAGGCGACATGATCAAATTTAATGTTCGGCATGGTCTCGATTCCGTCCGGGCCGAACAACTGTTTGAATCGGGCGGCATCGGCGGGCGAAATGGCCAAAACCCTGTCGGGCCTGAGTTTGGGCCAGATCGAAGGCCACAGCAGATATCTTTTCAGACTCCTGTCGGTTAGCCGACCGTTAATGATGATTGTTTTGCAATTGTGCTGATGGAGAGCGCGCAGGAGTCCCGGCCAGATCTCCGTCTCCAACAGTACCATGGCCCGAGGGCGGATGGCGGCGACGGCCCTGGACATGAGGGCCGGTTTGTCAAAGGGGAAATAGCCAACCGAGACGTCGATCTCCTCATTGATTTTTTTCCCGTCTGCCAGGTCCCGGTCCAGGATATCAACTCCCTGGCTGGTGTTGGAGGTCACCAGTATTTTTATATCTGCGGTGACTTTAAGGGTCTTGATAATTTCCAAAGCCAGATAGGATTCGCCGACGGAGGCGGCCTGGATCCAGATATCTGTGGACGGCAGCATTACTTTTAAACTTCTTTGCTGATATCCCTCGGTCAGGCGTTGATTAAACCGCAGCAAGGGAAGGGCGCAGCTCCAGAGCAGGTTGTACAATCCAAAAGCAATTTTTGAGGTCAAATTTTCCGACATTCATAAATCGTATTTAAATGCCCATTGTTTGTCAATTTTTTTCATCTTCCCTTTCCCGACAACGACCTATAATCGGTAAGTTTTGATTGTGCCGGTAATGACAACTGCGGGTGGCTGAATATTGACAGTTATTAAATTGTCTGCTACTCGTACACCGCTTTCCGTAATAATTTTCCGAAATCGGAATTGCGGCATAAGTGGTTGTAGAAAAAAACCCTGGAATAACGCAACGTTTTTTAACAACCACTTTAAAGGCCACCTTTCGCATGTATTGGGAGAGAAATCAATGGCATCCAATCCAGAAGATCGCCAACCTTCTGGTCATCAGGGGGCGGATGATGGCGGTCATGCTTCCAGAAGCATTATCGGCAAAATACCGCACCGGCATTTAGTCGGGCTCGGAAAGATCCTGGGCAGTGCCGTCTATTTACTGGATGTGCCCCACCGGCGTATTGTGCGCCGCAATCTGCAATTTGCCCATCACCACTGGAACCGCGAAAAGGTCAAAAATATATCACGACGTGTATTTCAGAACCTGGGCATTTCTTTTCTGGAATTCTTGCAGATGGCAACTCTTTCCAGAGAGCAGTTGCTTGGTCGGCTTCGGGTGGTGGGTCTGGAAAACCTGCAAACCGCGTTAGAATGCAACAAGGGTCTAATTATTGTTTCTGCGCACCTGGGAAGCTGGGAGACAGGATTGCTGTTTTTTTGTTGTTATATCCAGCAGCCGTTTCTCGGGGTTGCTAAAAAGATACGGTTTGCGCCGCTGAATCGTTGGGTGCACCGGCTGCGAAACCGATTTGGAATCAAGATTGTATATAAGAAAGGGGCGCTGCCTGAAATGCGCCGGATGCTTCGTCGGGGAGGCGTTATAGGGCTGCTCGTAGATCAGAGCCGACGATCAGAGGGTGTCGACGTGAATTTTTTTGGTCGCCGCGTAACAGCCACCCCGGCAGCCGCCTTTCTGGCAATACGGTGCCAAAGTCCGGTACTGCCGATTTTTTGCGTCCGGGACAACAACGGCCGCTTAACCGTGGTGGTGAAACCTCCCCTGGAAATGAAACGATCGGGAGATTTGCGATCCGACATCCAAACCAATACTCAAATTATAACAGATGTCGTCGAAAAAGCCGTTCGCAAATACCCCGACCAGTGGTTCTGGGTGCACAAGCGTTGGAAGAAATATTATCCGGAACTTTACCCTGAATACCAGGCTCGTAGAAAACGGCGCCATCGGAAAAAAGGACGTGTTTAGGTTAGGCCCCCCTAACAGGCCATATTATCTTGGGGGTGATAGAGCGTTGGCTCTGATTTTTTTTAACCTGCGCTTTATACGCTTTACGCGGCGCCTGATTTCGTCCCGCAGCCAGTAAAAGAAAATGATTCCCCAACAGTTGAGCTTCTGCCACACCGTGAGGGGTGCACGGCCGACAATTTTTGCGTAGCTCACATAGAGCATCCAGCGGTGCTCGCTTTTTTTCCATCCTTTATAGCGCTTATGCCATCGCTCAATGCGTATTTTACGAGGTTCGCGGGCCTCGCGTCGCGTCGCTAGGAAATCGTCTAAATGACAGAAAGGGCCGATCAAACAGAGTTCGAAGGCCAGGAGTCGATCGGTCCAGCGATTGACCGGTAGCATTCCGGAGCGCTCAAGGGCATTGCGGCGGATCAAACTGTAAATGGGGTCGAATAGCAGTTTTCCGTTTTGCAGCAACCTGAGGGTGAGGTGCAGACGACGTGTCGGCGTGGATGCATCGACCCGTGGTCCGGGCACATCGAGGAAATTAATTTCTCCGTTATCGTCCATGAAGCGCCATTGGGTTGTAACTCCCACTGCATCAGGTCGCCTGTCAAGGGCTGCCACGCATTTGCGCGCATAGTCGATTTCCAGCCAGTCATCTGCACCCATCCAACGAATGAAATCACCGCGGGACAATTCACAGACCCGGTTGAAATTTTCGATCTGCCCGATATTTTCCTCGTTGCGAATGTAGCGGACGCGTTCATCGCGTTCGCTGTAGCGGCGCACAAGGTTTTGGGTTCCGTCCGTTGAGGCATTGTCACAGACGACAACTTCGAAGTCTTCAAAATTCTGTGCCAGGAGCGAATCCAAGGCTCGACCGAGGAAGCGCTCGGCGTTACATACGGGGATGGCGAAGCTCACCCGCGGACGGGGAAGATCTCCTTCGACCGACGGGTGGGATCCATTTAAAGACCCACGGTTCTGATTCATCGATGGCATGTTGCTGCTACTTTTTTCAGCGAATATTAACGGGTATCGCCCGGTTTTTATCCAGGGCTTTAGGAATGTAAATCTACAAATTTCACCTATCGCAAAAAGATGATTGGGTGTCAAGCTGAAAGCCTTTAAAATATATTCCGCCATTCCGTATTTCGTAACATCATTATGGAAAGCGGGCTAATTGCACCGAATCAGCAACAGACGGAAGATTTCTCAGCGTCTTCGTATTTTGTACTTGATATCCTCTGATTTCTGCAATAAATAATACTATCCCTTGCGGTAGGCCTTGGACAGATCATAGAGGACAGAAAAATCGGTATTCTTGCCTATTATCAACGGGAGATACATCCTGCCGCTTTTTTCGCTTTTTTTCCGAAGAATCCGCAAAGGGTCAATGCGTGCGATCCGCCCTTTGTAATTTAAGCTGTAACTGCCTAGAAAAATATTCAACAAGGAGAGTGCAATGGCAATCAGTCAAGAACTTTTAGATATTTTAGCCTGCCCGAAGTGCAAAGGTGACCTATATTTGAATGAAGGCAAAGATGGCCTGAAATGTGACCAATGTAAATTGTTGTATGAAATTCGGGATGATATTCCGATTATGCTCATTGAAGAAGCCAAACAGCTGGAGAGTTAATCGATATAACTGTACGGTAACCAATTTTATCGATAACCAATAACCATTAACTAAACTGGTATGAGTAATCCCCAGGAACCTAAACCTGCTAAACTGGTCATCGGGCTTTTCATGAAGGACAGGGCTTTGTTTGAACCACTGGCCGCTGAACTTGTATCCGAATTTGGTTCCTTAGACATGGTCAGCCCCTGGTGGTTGTTTGATTATACATCTTACTATGAGCAGGAAATGGGGACACCGCTTTTTCGGCGATTGCTGGCCTTTAAATCTTTGATTGAACAGCTGGAACTGGCAACGATTAAATTGACAACCAATCGTTTGGAAGCTCAGTATTCTCGCAACGGCCGACGTCGGGTCAACATTGACCCGGGATACTTGTCATACGAACGATTTGTGCTGGCCTCCGGTAAGAACTTCAGCCATAGAATTTATATCGGACACCGAATTTTTGCCGATTTAACTTTAATTTATCAGGGGGGGGCATTTGAGAAATTACCCTGGACCTATCCCGATTATGCGGACCGTCCGATTGTCAGCTTCCTCGAGCAGGTACGCAACAAGTATGCGATTGATTTAAGGGGAGCAAGCTGACGATTAAATTCAGGTGTGGAGATTTGTTGTGGCATTCTGACACTGTTATCCGAATACTGAATGGAGAACCTCAAGTTATGATCAAGAGCATGACCGGTTATGCGACCGCTGAAAAAATTGCCGGTGAAATTACGGTTTCGGCTGAGATGCGTGCATACAACAATCGTCATCTGGATATTGTCCTGCGGATGCCTCCGAGCTACACGGTGCTCGAAGATAAGGTGAAAGGGCTTGTCTCCGCGCGCATTGCCAGAGGACGGGTAGAGATCAAAGTTCAGATCAAAGATGAATCCGAACAGGCCCTTGCCTTTGAAATTGATCAGCCCAGGGCCAAAGCAATTCATAGCGCCCTTCGGCGGTTAAAAAAGGAGTTTAATCTGGGCAATGACATCTCCGTGGAACATTTGTTAAGCCTGGGTGGAATTATAAAACCGGTTGAGCCCACCGGTGAACCTGAAAGCCTGTGGACAACGATTACGGACTGCCTGACCCAGGGCCTCGATGAACTCGAAATCATGCGTCAGAAAGAAGGCGATTTCATCGCCGGTGATTTGTCCGCCAGACTGGATTTCATTGAAAGGTGCCTTACTGAAATAAAAGGTGAATCCGAGGCGCTGTTACAACAGTATCAGGAACGATTGAAGGAGCGCATCACCGCGTTGACCCGTGAGACAGTTGAAATAGACCCTGCACGGCTTACTCAGGAAGCAGCCTTTTTAGCTGACAGGAGTGATATTTCCGAAGAGATTGTCAGAGCCAAGAGCCATGTAAAACAGTTTCGCCATATAATGAACGCTCAGGAACCCGGGGGCAGAAAACTCAATTTTTTGCTGCAGGAGCTCAATCGAGAATTTAACACCATCGGCGCCAAGATCGGCCACGCCGATACATCTCACAAAATCGTCAATATTAAATCAGAACTGGAAAAGATTAGAGAGCAGATCCAAAATGTCGAGTAAAAAAGGTTCAGGGTTCCCGGTTCCGGGTTCAAAGGTTGAACGCGACCGCTGAAACCTGAAATTCATTAAACCCAGAACGCTGAACGCTGAACCATTGAACCTAAAGCGCACAGCACGAGCGAGAGTTGGCCGCAGAGCCATACATATTAAACTAATTTATATGTAGATGCGACCAGCAGCAGAAATGGAGGTAGGATGGATCAAACTCTTTTAAATATCGGTTTTGGAAGTACGGTGGTTTCAGATCGGGTGGTAGCTATTGTGTCCCCGAATTCCGCCCCGATGAAGCGACTCAAAGACGAGGCCCGGGAAGAAAGACGGCTGATCGATGCAACCCGCGGACGCCGAACCCGTTCAATAATTGTTATGGACAGCAATCACGTGGTGCTCTCAGCCATCCAGGCCGAAACCGTCTCCCAGCGCTATGCTCTGCTGAAAGAGTCGACCTGATCAAAATGAAAAAGGGGCAAATCAAAAGGGCCCGGCCGACAGTAAATGCAAGCTTACTAATTAGTCCGGGCCATCTTTTTATCATTTCGGCACCCTCCGGGGCCGGCAAGTCAACCCTGTGCCGTGCCATGCTGGATCATTTTTCAGATCTTTTATACTCGATTTCACATACCACCAGAGCCCCGCGCAAAGGGGAACTAAACGGCGTTGACTACTATTTCGTCCCTAAAGATGAGTTTGAAAAGGGAATTAGGCACCGTCAATGGGCTGAATGGGCTGAGGTACACGGCAACTATTACGGCACTTCAGCGAAATTTTTGGACAATGGATTATCCGCCGGGAAGGATATTTTGCTGGATATAGACGTTCAGGGGACCCATCAAATTCTTGAGCGCTACCCCAACGCCATTACGATTTTCATATTGCCGCCTTCACTGAAAATTTTAAAGCAACGCTTGGAAGCCCGGGGTACCGATAGCCCGGAGATCCTTGCGGTGCGCCTGGACAATGCGCAAAAAGAGATGACCCAAAAACATATGTATCGTCATATCGTTACCAATGATCGACTGCCGGCGGCCACGGCGGAAATGGTCACCATTTTTGAGAGCTATCGCTCGTGAAAACCGAAATACTATACGGTATCCATCCGGTATACGAGGTGCTGGCCTCCCGGCGGCGAAACATTTACGAGATTTATCTCCAAAAAGACAATCAATCCGGTCGTATTGACCGTCTGGCGTCTTTAGCGACCAACTGCGGTATCCGGGTTAAAACCGTTGGGTCCGGATATCTTAAAGCGCTGGTCGGTATGGTCGGTCATCAGGGGGTCGCGGCCAAGGTCGATCCTTTCCCCCTGACAGCGGTCTCCGACATACTGGTTGCGGCGGAAGCAAAGGGCGGAAGGCATTTTGTGTTAATACTGGATCACGTCCTGGATCCCCAGAATCTGGGGGCCATTATCAGAACCGCTCTCGGTGTCGGCATTGACGGGGTTATCATGCCCAAAGATCGCAGTGCACCCCCGACGCCTGCAGTTTCTAAGGCTTCCGCCGGAGCGCTCGAACATATCTTTTTAAGCCGGGTAACCAATCTGGTACAAACCATCAAACATTGCCAAAAAAGTGGTCTATGGGTCATGGGCCTGGACAAAGAAGCTGATCGGTCTCTTTATGACGGCGATTTGAGTGGATCAATCGCCCTTGTTCTTGGCGGTGAGCAAAAGGGGATTCGGCGCTTGGTGAGAAAAAATTGCGATTTTCTGGTTTCTATTCCCCAACCGGGAGCGCTGGATTCGCTCAATGTGTCGGTGGCTGCAGCGGTGGCCATGTATGAGGCCTTCCGGCAGAGAACAGATAACAGAAGACAGAGATAAATGAATGCGGAATGCGGAATGCGGAAAAGTAAATGGTTGAATGTCTGATCTTCATATTTTCTGCATTTCGCATTCCAGCTTCCGAATTCCAAGGTGCCTGATCCTGAACCCGTTTGCGGCCGAACACCTGACACCTATCCTAAACTTTGAAATTGAGAAAGAAAAAGTTGTTGTCCCAGTTACTGTATCGATTCTACCAAATCATCCATGAGACGGTTTTTCCACCTAAATGCCTGGTGTGTGCAACCTTTTTCCGGATTCCGGATCAAAGCTGCAAAAGGCTTTCAGCAGATTCCGGTCCTGATGGACATACTCGTTCGTTATCGGTTCAGGCCCAGCTGGAGATATCGCTGGCAACTTACCTATGCCCAAACTGTCTATCTGAACTGGTTAGAGTTGAATCTCCGTTTTGCATTTGCTGCGGCATCCCGTTTAAGAGCCGGCAGGGACAGGATCACTATTGCGGCGCATGCACAGCATCCGGTAAAAAATTCAGTATTGCCAGGGCACCGCTGGTATACGATAGGATTATTACGGAAGTCATTCATTGCTTTAAATACAGGGGCAAAATTCAACTGGCCAGACCGCTTGGTGAACTTCTCTTGACGGCCTTTATGTTTTTTTGGGATAAAGACAGCATCGATATTATATTGCCGGTGCCCTTGCATCCCAGCAGGTTCAGGCGGCGGGGATTCAATCAGGCCCATCTTTTAATTCGAAACTGGCCAGAAATGGCAGCACGTGGTTTTTGTGATTTTTCCCCCATACGGATAGAACGCGACGTTTTGATAAGAAAATTCCCCACAGCACCGCAGACAGCGCTTGGCCGTGCCCACCGGGCCGTTAACATAAAAAATGCCTTTGATCTAAACCGGGAAGAGGCGATAGTAGATAAAAGAGTTTTGTTAGTTGATGATGTGTATACCACCGGTGCTACCGTGAATGAATGTGGTCGACTGTTGTTAAGCCGAGGGGCGCATCAGGTTGATGTATTGACATTGGCCCGAGCCATCTGATCCGGTGCAGGCGAGTCTTGTCGGTAATCTAAATAGTATTTTGAGACTTCGGTATCTGGCAGAGATTGGAATAATGGAATATTGGAATGATGGAATATTGGTTTTATATCGGATGGTATCTATTCCTTATTTTTTTGGTGAAGATGTATGGCGCCAGTAAACCTCCCTCCCAATATCCCGGAACCCATTATTCCATTGTTCCAGCATTCCAACATTCCAATTGTGGTATCCTCTTCGACAGTGTAGGATGATCCGCATTAGACAACAATGGGCATATTATGGATGCTTTAGACAAGATTGTGGCTCTTGAAGACCTTGTGACCCGACTGGGCGAGGTCCGCAAATCAGGCCGGAAGATTGTGTTTACCAATGGATGCTTTGATATTATGCATGTTGGCCATGTCAGGTATCTTGCAGAAGCCAGAACCCAGGGAGATATGCTGATTGTCGGTTTAAACAGCGATGGCTCCATGCGAACAATAAAAGGAGAGAAGCGGCCGATCGTTCGCCAGGACCACAGGGCTGAGGTCCTGGCAAGTCTGGCGTGTGTGGATTACGTTGTAATTTTTGAGGAGCCGGACCCGCTAAGGTTGATCCAAACCATAAAACCCGATGTGCTGGTTAAGGGAGAAGATTGGGCGGCAGATGCGATTATCGGTGCCGATGATGTTAAATCGCGGGGCGGAAAAATAGTGCGCATATCCTTAATAGAGGAAGCGTCAACTACCGGTATCATTCAGACTATACTGCAGCGCCACCAGGGAGATTGAGGGGATGATTTCCGCAATCCGTAACGGTGCATCTTATTTTCAGTTTGAAAACCTGGCACAGCTTGCGGGTATTGATCATGGGATCTTTACCAGAAACGCCGGCCATAGCCAACCGCCTTTTGCAAGCTTAAACGTCAGCTATGGTATTGGGGACGAGGATAAAGCCGTTGCCCGTAATCGTGAACTAATATCCGGCATCATGGGTGCAGGTGAGATGACTTACATCCATCAGGTTCATGGCCGTGAGATTGCCGTGCTGGGGCCCCATCAGAAAGCTCATAACAATTCTGTGGCCGCCCGGCCCTTAGTTGCCGATGCGGTGGTGACGGACCAGTCCGAAAATTATCTGGTCGTTCAGGTGGCTGACTGTCAGTCCGTGCTGATGTATGAACCCACCCGGCAGGTGGTGGCCAATGTGCACAGCGGTTGGCGGGGGAGTATCCAGAACATTGTCGGTCGCACGGTCGGCACCATGAAACAGCATTTTGGCTGCAGCCCGAATGATATTCTGGCCGGTATCGGTCCCTCGCTGGGGCCCTGTTGTGCGGAATTTATCAATTATGAAACCGAGATTCCCGAAGAATTCTGGGGCTATAAGGATTCCGGCGATAATTTTGATTTCTGGGCCATCAGTTTTGATCAGCTGATGAAATCCGGCGTCCCGGAACGAAACATTGAATCCAGTCAGATGTGTACCCGGTGCCGGACAGAGATCTTTTATTCCTATCGCGCCGAAAAAACCACGGGCAGGTTTGCCTCGGTTATTGGACTCAAATAAATGAATATGGTCAGTGCCATGTTTCAACATCCAGCAAAAGTTCTATGGAACAAAAAAATAAATTCCGGTTGTTACAAAATCGGTTTGACCTGCCCCGAATATTATTCCGTAGCCAAACCCGGACAATTTATTATGCTGCGTTTAGCGCGACAGTCGGATCCCCTCCTGCGCCGCCCGTTTTCGATTCACCATTTGATAATCTCAAACGGGCAGGCCGAGGGCCTTGAATTGTTATATAAAGTAGTTGGAAAGGGCACTGCCATCATGGCCCGGCAAAAACCAGGGGATATGGTTGATATCCTCGGACCCCTTGGAACGGGGTTTATAATCCCCCGTCAGGCCAAGAGGATCCATGTTGTGGCCGGGGGGATCGGTGTCGCCCCCATGTTGTTTTTGGCCTCCCACCTTTACCGGAACCACTTCGATTTTTCAAACTGCCGCGTATTTATCGGGGGTCGAAGCAAAGAAGACCTGTTGTGCTGCGATGATTTTCTTCATTTGGGGTTAAAGGTAGATACCACCACCGATGACGGCAGTGCCGGGAATCAATGTCTGGTTACCCATCCATTGGAATTAGCCGTTGATCTTAATCCGCCGGATATGATCGTCGCCTGCGGTCCGATGGCAATGCTGGCATGTGTGACCGGTATCGCTGATAAACATCGCATCCCCTGCCAGGTTTCAATTGAGACCATGATGGCGTGCGGCATAGGCGCCTGCCTTGGCTGTGCCGTTGAGGGGCGGGCAGATCAAGGGCGCTATTTACACGCCTGTCTGGATGGTCCCGTCTTTGATGCCGCTGATTTGAAGTTTGCCGAAGGCGACGGCCTGATTAATCAAAAATTATGAATTTTGCATTGACTTGCAACCAATCCTTTGTTAGGTTCTGAACCTTTAAATCGTTTTGATTTAGAGCCTTTCCAGCAGGGAAGGTACCGTTTTCATGAAAAGAGAAACCCGGCGCACATTTAAGGAGTTGGCCTACTTCAGCAGTCTTGGCATCTCCGTTTCGTTTGCCGTTTTCATCGGTCTCGGGATCGGTGTGGTGCTGGACCGCAAATTTGATACATCACCCTGGTTTACATTTATTTTTCTGGGGTTCGGTATCGCCGCCGGTTTTAGAAACATCGGACGTGTCATAAAAAGAGTTCGAAAATTTTAAGTCGAAATAGAAGACTGGATGAAACGAAGGTGGAAATTCAGCAGCGAATACTTAGATTTGTAACCCGCACCAACTGGATTCTGTTCGCGGTTGCCAGTATCATGGGCTTTATTCTCATGCCCACTGATTTTGCCGGCGGAATCCTTTGCGGCGGTCTGCTGGTTACGGCGAATTTCCACCTGTTGGCCCGGACATTAAAAAGCGCGCTGACCCCACCGCATCTTTCTTCCCATAATCTCGTTCTCGCAAAATATTTTCTGCGTTTTATCGCCAGCGGATTTATAATTTTTATCCTCATTGCCGGACACGTTGTAAATCCGTTAGGGCTTATCATCGGGCTATCTGTTGTGGTTTTCAGTATCATGCTTGCGACCCTGTGTGAACTTAAAAAACTTATTTTCAAGGAGGCGGTCTAAGGATGGAACATCCCTATCTTTTTTTAGTCAAGCTGTTTGAGGCGATCGGGTTGGGGCATTTTGCACACGCATACCCCCATGTAATCTACTCCTGGTTTGTGATTCTTTTGCTGATCATTTTGGCGGTGCTGGCAACCCGTAAAATTGACATAATTCCCACCAAAGCACAAAATTTCTTTGAAATTATCATTTCGGGAATGGAAGAATTCATGGTGGATATCACCGGAGAAGAAGGCCGCTGGTTCTTTCCCATTATCGCAACTATTTTCATTTATGTTGCCACCTGTAACTTGCTGGGACTGGTCCCCGGATTCTACCCGCCTACCGCCAGCATCAATACCACTGCCGCTTGTGCAATTCCGGTATTTTTGTTTACTCATTTTATTGGGATCAAGTACCACGGCATAAAATATGTCAAACATTTTCTGGGACCGGTATGGTGGCTGATTCCGATTATTTTGCCAATCGAGCTCATTGGACACCTGGCCCGAATTTTATCCCTTTCTTTCCGGCTTTTCGGCAACATTACCGGCCATGAGCTGGTGCTGGCCATCCTGTTCATGCTGGCCGGTGCCTTTTTTGCGCCATTGCCCATTATGGCGATGGGTATATTTGTGGCCTTAGTCCAGGCCTTTGTCTTCTTTTTGCTGTCGATCATGTATTTTGCCGGAGCCATGGAAGAGGCGCACTAAAATCAGTTAAAAAGTCAATTCGAGTTGATTGGTTGAATAGTAAATCTCGCAACCACCAGAAACCTATCATCAATCAACTATTCAACTAATAAACCATTCAACTAAGCGATAGCTTACAATGGGTGACTGGAAGAAGCCCAATAACATATCAACTAAAGGAGGTAGACTAGAGTATGGAAACAAAAGCATTAGAGTTTTTTATCGCGTGTGTGACGGCGG
>Ga0265303_10000674_pt1 | contig 19736 bp, 22 predicted proteins | sample Helome_2_FD_192494 | JGI IMG/M metagenome (GOLD analysis project Ga0265303, IMG submission 192494) | Marine sediment microbial communities from subtidal zone of North Sea - Hel_20160317 (Illumina Assembly) | ecosystem: Environmental > Aquatic > Marine > Subtidal zone > Sediment ... | reverse complement strand
TATTTGAAACATTTGGCCGGTTTCCAATTTTTGGTATTAGTTGTTGTTAATTTAAGGACGAGAGAAAATATTGTATGTTGCAAAAAACAAGTATTTTTAAGAAATTTTTAAATAGTCCACCTTGCAACAAGTTACAATTAAAAACGAATTTATATCCTTGAGTGTCCTTGATTACGGAGCTAAAATTCAAAAAATCCTGTTTAAAGACCGGAAAGGAAATATGCTGAATTTGGTAGTTGGGTTTGAGAATCCGGATAGTTATCTGGAAGATCAAATATCTCTGGGAGCTTGCGTTGGTCGTTTTGCAGGAAGGATATCAAATGGAAGCTTCAAACTTAAAGGTGATACCTATAATTTATACTCTGAAGATGGGGTGCATCTGCATGGTGGAAAGAGTGGCTTCGGAAAAAAATACTGGACTTTTGATACCATCGTACACAATAAAGAACCATTTGTTAAATTGAGTTACCAAAGTCCTCATATGGAAGAGGGCTATCCGGGAAATCTGAAGGCCAGCGTAACTTACAAACTGGTTGATAATTCACTGCATATAATTCATGAGGCAGTTACAGATAAAACCACAGTTATAAATTTGACAAACCATTCCTACTTTCGCCTGGATAATACCAATTCCATTGATCACTATGAGCTGCAGCTGGAATGTCCCGAAATATTAAAAACCTATGATAATTTACTCCCAACAGGAAAACTGGTTTCCGTTGTGGATACTGATTACGACTTCCTTACAAGAAAAGAGATAGCAAGAAAACGACTAGACACTCCCTATGTGGTTTCAGAAAATGTTAAAAAAGTTGCCGAACTATATTCCCCGGTTTCTGGTATAACAATGACAGTTGAAAGCAATCAACCTGCCGTTGTTGTTTATACTCCCCTGGAGTTTGGAGCTATTTGTTTTGAAACCCAAAACTATCCGGATGCACCTAACATTCAATCATTTCCCTCGGCAATCCTAAATCCCGGAGAAACCTATTACAACCAGGCAATTTTTACTTTTGATTTAGTAACTTAGACAAACTAATCAACACTTCTATAATATGAAAGTATTAAAATGGATTTTGATCGTATTGGCAGCATTGGCCTTACTTTTTGTCTTTGTAGCAATGCCCTATCTAAAAGAACAAACAAAGAAGAATAGCCCTCAAAAGACCGCTGTATACACAAAAAATGGTATGGATATTACAATAAAATACAGCAGTCCTTTTAAAAAGGGAAGGGTAATTTATGGGGAATTGGTCCCTTATGATGCCGTATGGCGCACAGGTGCTAATGAGCCTACTACTTTTACTACTAATTCTAAAATTTATATTATCGATAAAGAGCTTCCGGCAGGGACCTATTCAGTTTGGACCATCCCGGGTAAGGATAGTTGGCAAGTAATCTTTAATAAAAATATTCCTGAATGGGGGGTTACACTTATGAGCGGCGGTAAAGAAACAACAAGAATCCCTGAAGAAGATGTCGCTATTGTTGGGGTGCCGGTTATTAATTTGGTGGAAACTGTTGAAAGTTTTACTATGGATTTTGAAGACACCGGTCAATTATACCTCAGTATCGATTGGGATAAAACCAAGGTCCGGGTACCTATTAACAACTAACATTGAGTTCGGAAAAAAATAAAGATACAAAAGGAGTCCTCCAGGTAAAAAAGCACCGCAAAAAGAAGCTCTCCGTTGAGGATCTCACCTATGGAGTCCTGAATGGAGACAAAGCCATTTTGGCAAGGGCCATTACCATCGTGGAAAGTACCAAAAATAAAGACCTCAAGAAGGCATATGCCTTGATTGAGAATTGCCTCTCAAAGGAATCTAAAAGCATTAGAATTGGCATAACCGGAGTCCCTGGGGTTGGTAAGAGCACCTTTATTGAAGTCTTTGGCAAAGCCCTTACAAGTCTTGGTAAGAAAGTTGCCGTATTGGCGGTAGATCCGACAAGTACCCTTAGTAAGGGTAGTATCCTTGGTGATAAAACGCGCATGCAGGAGCTGGTTAAAGATCCTAATGCTTTTATTCGACCATCTCCTTCAGGTGAATCTCTTGGAGGAGTGGCCCGTAAGACGCGGGAAACAGTTATCTTATGTGAAGCTGCCGGTTTTGATATAGTCTTAATCGAAACTGTTGGGGTTGGGCAAAGTGAAACTGCCGTGCACAGTATGGTTGATTTCTTTTTGCTTTTAAAGTTAGCCGGTGCGGGAGATGAACTTCAGGGAATAAAAAGGGGTATCATGGAAATGGCAGATGCCATCATCATCAACAAGGCTGAAGGCGATAATCTAAAAAGAGCGCAACTTGCAAAAGTGGAATTTGAAAGGGCTTTGCAACTCTATCCTGCTAAAGAAAATGGATGGACGCCTCAGGTCAGCACTTGTTCAGCTATTGAAAATAAAGGGATAATTGAAATATGGGAGATGATTGTGCAATTTTTGGACACCACAAAAGACTCCGGATATTTTGAGAATAACCGGCAAAATCAGAATAAATTCTGGCTCATGCAGACCATAGATGAACTTTTAAAGAAGCAATTTTACCGGACATCTGCGGTTAAAGAGAAACTGGAATCTATGCTAAAGAAGGTTGCTGAAGATAAAATCTCCCCTTTTCGGGCTGCCGAAGTACTAATGGCCGGGTATAAGAAAGAACTTAAATAAAAAGCATAAATTTGTCCGAACATTTATCCACTATAATGAACCCGGTTACCGCCTCCCTCTTATCTATAGTTATTCCACTCTACAATGAAGAAGAAAACGTAGTACTTCTTACATCTAAAATTAACGAGAGTTTGCAGGGTTATATCTATCAGATTATATATGTGGATGATTTTTCTACAGACCATACCCGCAAAAAGATAAGTGAGATGAAAGATCCCAGAGTTCATCTTATTTCACTAAAAAAGAACTACGGCCAAAGTTTGGCATTGGCTGCAGGTATAGATTATGCTGAAGGGGAATATATCATAACCATGGACGGGGACCTGCAGAATGATCCCCAGGATATTCCTAAAATGCTGGAGTATGTTGTAAGTGGTGAATATGATGTAGTTACAGGAATCCGACAAAAAAGAAAGGATTCAGTGGTCAAGAAAATCCCTTCTAAGATTGCTAATTTCATGGTTAGGCGCGTCACTAAGTTGGATATTAAAGACAATGGATGTGCCCTTAAAGTATTTACACGGGATATTGCCAAAGATTTAAACCTTTATGGTGAAATGCACCGTTTTATTACTTTGCTGGCCCATTTGGAAGGTGCTCAGATAAAACAGGTTCCTGTAAAACACCATGCGAGAAATGCCGGAGTTTCCAAGTATGGCCTGGAACGTGTTTTTAAAGTTGTGGCCGATATGATGTTACTCCTTTTTATCAGGAAATATTTCCAACGACCCATTCATTTATTTGGTATTCTTGGTGTACTATTAATCATATTGGGAATCTTTATTAATATCTATCTGCTTATCGTAAAACTGGTTTACGGGCAAGACATAGGAAACAGACCACTGCTCATTTTTGGAATGATGTTCATATTAGCCGGAATTCAGCTTTTTACCATAGGTATAGTCATGGAACTGCTTATTCGAACGTATTACGAATCTCAAAATAAAAGACCCTACAGAATTAAAAGTATATCTATAGGTGGCCAATAATCGTAAAAAAGGGATTACCCTCCTTAAAATCCTTTTTAGCTTTGTTTTGCTGTATTTTGTTTTTACAAAAATTCAATTCAGAGAGGTTTGGGATATTCTTAAGGGAAGTAATTTTGGATACCTATTTATAGCGCTCTTGTTTTTTATTTTATCCAAGGTTTTATCTGCCTTTCGCCTAAATTTGTATATACATCAAATCAATATATTTCTTACTCAATTAAGCAATCTAAAACTATACCTCCTTGGTATGTTCTATAACTTGTTTTTACCAGGTGGAATTGGGGGAGACGCTTATAAAGGCTATGTATTAAAAAAAAAATATGAGGTAAAGACCAAGAGCGTTGTATCTATTCTTGTATTAGATCGTCTCAATGGTCTTTTGCTAATTTTTGTGATCAGTTGTGTGCTCGCACTTTTTTTGGACGAAGGCAGGTTACAGTCTTATAGATTGCTTTTTGGCATAGCTATAGTCCTCAGTATTCTTGTTTTTTGGCTTTTTAATAAAAGGTTTTTTTTATTCGTTTATCCTGTTTTCTGGAAATCCCTGGGTTTTTCGGCTTTGGTACAGCTTGCGCAATTAATTAGTATTCTATTTATTTTAAAGGCCTTAGATGTTGAGGGGAATACTATTGCTTACTTATTTATATTCCTGATATCTTCTATTGTTTCTGTATTACCACTTACTATAGGCGGAATAGGTAGCAGGGAAGTTGTTTTCTACTATGGAGCGCTTTGGTTGGGATTAGATGAGAATACTTCAGTTAGTATTAGTATGCTCTTTTTTCTAATAACCGCAACAGTTTCACTTTTAGGAATTATTTACCATTTTAGAAAACCCGAATTAGAAGAGATACCAGCTTAAATTCTTTACTCGAGCAGGTGAATTAAATGCATATTGTTTAGTACTTGCTTCCTCGTCGAAGGATTTAAAAACTTTGCTTGCAAACGCGTTATCCTGAATTGGTCCGCAGTGAAATGTCTGTCCCAATCCATACCGGATTCTTTTAGCTTTTTAAGATCATCATCCGTTCCATAAACCCATACAGCTCCCATATCAGGTAAATTCGAAGCCTCAGTAATTTTAACTGCATGTTGGTTGTAAAAATCCATAGCCCATGAAGACCTAAAGGTAATTTTGTATATCTGCTCTGCCGGTATGTCATTTTCAGCAACTATGCCGGACATAGTTGAACCTGCCTGATACTTTAATAAAGATGGATAAAAATGCAAATTCAAAACGGCATTTAGAAGAAGAGAACTGTATAGAGAGATGGTTATTAATCGAAGACCGTATTGCTGCTGCTTCAAACAGAAATACCCTATTAGTACAAAAGCTGATAATAATAAGACATAGGCATACCAGTTTGAAATTTTAAAAACAAAAAAACAAACCAGAACTGATGTAATACACACTAAACTCAGAATGAAAGTTTGCAGCCCAAGAAATACTTTCATCTTTTTAACTTTTACAGAATTGATTAAATCTTGCATAAAGGAAGCCGAAAGTACCGCGAACAATGGGATCATTATATTTAAGTAGTGTGGTAACTTAAATTGTGCAAAACTTATGATTAGAAAAATTAAAGTAATACCCCAATTGTAAGAAACTCCAGACCCGAACTCCTCCTGAATTTAGTATTAAAAAATGCCTTGACCCTTGTCCAGTATGCCGCAAGGCCAATTATTGTCCATGGTAAAAACACCCATAAAAAAGTATGGAAAAAGAAAAAATAATCACTGCTGTTCTTTCCTACCCCTTCTCCACTTAATCGTTCAAAACTTTGCTCCCAGAGAATAAAGAGTATCCCACTCCTGTGATCTTTTCCCCGGATGACCTTCTCAGGATGTAGATCGAACTGCAGGTAATACGCGTATAGTATAGGTGAAATAGATAATGCAAAAACAGCCAAAGCAACTAAAACCTTCCAACTGAAAAGCAATTTCCATTTATTGCTATAACCTAAATGGCAAAGTATCGGAAGCCCTATAACTAATAGCGCAATCTGGCCTTTAGTTGAAAAAGCAATTCCGGCACCAAAAGCACCCAGAAGTAAATGTTTCAGGGAATTTTTTTCTATATAAGTTGCAAGCTGCCAGATGGCTAAAGCGCTAAATCCGGTAAGTACAGCATCAGTCCGAACGTCAATATTGGACAGCATAATGGTTTGTGCTGTCATAAAAATAAGTGAGGCTACTTTGCCTACCTCCCCATTATACAGTAGCTTACCTAAACCAAAACAACTATAGGCTCCTAACAAAGTGGCCAGGATAGCCGGAATCCGATAGGCCCAATCGTAAAGACCGAAAATTTTAAAAGAAATGGCCGCCAGCCAGTAGTGCATATGAGGTTTATCCAGGTATTCCTCCGGACCTTTAAACAAATTTATAAAGTCGTTCTCCTGTACCATTCTCATTGCCATTACAGCAAACTGAGCGGAATCATATTCAAAAAGTGTTACAAACATTCCCGCCAGATATACCAGGACAATAAGTAAGAGAAAAAACCAATACTTCGTATTTGAGATCATATACGATATTTGTGAATTGCAAAGATATATAACTTTGCAAATAGCCACCCAAAGAGTACTCCTACGGCCATTCCTGTTATAATATCCAATGGAAAATGAACTCCGATGTATATTCTGCTGTAGGAAACAAAAGCGGCCCAAATAATTAAAAATATACCAACATATTTATAGGTAGAGCTAAAAAGAAAAGTAAAGAATAATGCCAGTCCAGTAGAATTGGCGGCATGTGCAGAAAAATAGCCGAATTTTCCACCGCAATGGTCTTTTACCAGACGCATCAAATGGCTTATTTCCGGATCATAGCATGGACGTAAACGTTGAACACCATATTTAAAAAAATTGGACAATTGATCCGTAACTGTAATCATTAAAACCACGCTGATAACCAGAAAAATCATCTTTTTAGCCCCATATTGCTTATATGAAAGTATTAGTAATAAAAAATACAAAGGAATCGCGCTCCACTTATTGGTAAGAAACATCCAGAAACCATCCCATTCAGAACTTCCCAGTTTATTGAGAAAAAGGAATACTTCCTTGTCGAGATGCACTAGTTCTTCCAGCATTTTAATCCTCGTATCTTGCTATTTCCCTGTCGTAAAAGACAGTGGCAGCTTCAATTAAACTTTCCGCTTCGGAAGACAATTCTTTTTCATCTTCGGCAGTGAAATCTTCGAGCCATTCCACCTCATCATTTTCGAGGTTTAATATAAACCTCGGATATTCTGTGTGTACAATAAAGATAGCAGTTGGGTAATCGGTATTATCACCAAGTAAAAATTTAGGAAATTGCATAATTCAATTCATTTTTTTTTGTCGGGTAATGAAAATTACCAATGAACTGTATAAGTACAGATATATGAAAAACTCTTAAGAACTTATGAGTTGCTTGGTCAATTTGTTAAATCGAATATACAACATAATTGCAGATGCTGTTAAGCCTGCCAGTAATCCTATCCATATTCCTATACTTTTCAATTCTGTGTGCAAACCCAGGTAATAACATATCGGAAAGCCTATCAACCAATAAGCAATAAAAGTAATAAAGGTTGGAATTTTTACATCCTGTAGACCTCGTAAAGCACCAAGTATAACCACCTGAAGACCATCTGAAATCTGAAAAAAAGCTGCGACCAGAAGTAATTTTGACGCAAGAAATATTACTTCCATATTATCCATCTGGTTAGCTGGATCGTTAACATCCAGATAAATAGTTGGAAACCAATGTCTTCCCAGAAGGAAAAATAATGCAAAGATAACTTCCAAAATAAATGTGAGGAGAAAAATGGATTGAGATATTCGTCTTAATTCCTTGAAATTCTTGAGCCCCTTCTGATTGCCAACACGTATCATTGCTGCAACTCCAAGCCCCATTCCAAACATGAATGTCATACTGCTGAGATTTAAGGCTATCTGATTAGCAGCTTGTGGATTTTTACCTAGTACCCCACTAAGCCATATGGCTGCCGTGAATATAGCCACCTCAAAAAACATCTGCAAAGCAGATGGAAATCCAAGATGAATGATTTTGCGCATTACCCTTTTTTCAATCTTCTTGAAATTAAATCCGGTGACATAATCATGAAATTTTTTCTTTTTTTCCAACAAATACCACAGCATAATCAGCATAATTATTCGTGAAGCTAGAGTCCCTATGGCAGCACCAATAATTCCGAGCTTTGGAAAACCAAATGCGCCAAAAATCAATAAATAATTAAGTACGATATTGACCACATTAGCCACGATAGTGGCATACATTGGATATTTGGTTTGAGACAAACCTTCCGAAAATTGTTTATAAGCCTGAAACATAACCAGAGGCACCAATGAAAAGGCTACCAGATCCAAATAGGGTATAGATAACTCTACCACCTCAGGGGGTTGGTCCATTAAATACATCAATGGCTTTCCTAATTGAATTAATCCGAAAAGTGATAATCCCAGTAAAGTACAGAGCACTAACCCGTGTTTTAATGCACTTTTGGCTCCAGCTTTGTTTCCGGCGCCATCAGCCTCAGCAACTAATGGTGTAATTGCCGTTGAAAAACCTATCCCCAATGACATTGCTATAAAGACAAAACTATTTCCCAAAGATACAGCTGCCAATTCTGCGGTTCCCAATTGCCCCACCATAATATTATCGGCAAAGGCCACAAAGGTATGGCCCAGCATTCCTAATATAACAGGTACGGCTAGCCTTATATTATATCTGAATTCTTTGGTATACTGTTGCAACAAAACTGGCTGTTTTTTAAAGCAGCAAAGATAGGATTTAGGATTGGTTTAATCAGATAATTGCAGACCCTCTGATCTCCCTGTTTCAAGAGTAATTGGCTAAAAACATGATAGGTGGAAATTTTTACGATGTCGCTCTTAGCTTAGCTTATCTTTTCTTAGCCTCCTCCCAATATACATCCATCTCAGCAAGTGACATTTCCTTGAGTGTTCTATTGTGTTCTTTAGCTTTACCTTCCAAATATTGAAAGCGTTTAATAAATTTCTTATTAGTTCGTTCCAGGGCATTTTCGGGGTTAATATCCAAAAATCTGGCATAATTCACTATAGAGAAAAGTACATCTCCAAATTCAGCTTCTAATTTATCCCTATTCCCTGAATTCACCTCTTCCTGCAATTCTGACAATTCTTCTTTAACCTTTTCAAATACTTGCTCCGGTCGTTCCCAGTCAAATCCAACACCAGCAACTTTTTCCTGAATTCTATTGGCTTTGACTAATGCAGGAAGACTATTGGGAACCCCCTCAAGAACACTTTTTTTACCTTCTTTAGTTTAATATTTTCCCAATTCCTTTTTACATCCTCTTCATTTGTAACAGACACATCTCCATAAATATGTGGGTGTCGGTTAATGAGTTTATCGCTTATGGAATTAGCAACATCGGCAATATCAAAACTATTAGTTTCGGATCCTATTCTTGCATAAAAAACAATATGTAACAAAAGATCTCCCAGCTCATTTTTTACTTCCTTAAGATCATTTTCCAGGATTGCATCACCTAATTCATAAGTTTCTTCAATGGTAAGGTGCCGCAGTGTTTGCAGTGTCTGTTTTTTATCCCATGGACATAACTCCCGGAGCTCATCCATAATAGTCAGTAAGCGATCAAAGGCCCTAAGTTGTAATTCTCTTTTATTCATAGAACGAGCATTTGGGTAAAAATACAAATACCATTGATAAAGGAGTATGGAAAATTTAGACTATTTTAGAAGAATACAACTACCTTAAACAAAACTAGAACATCATGCAAAGCAGAAGAGATTTTTTAGTGCGATCTACAGCTTTTACAGTAGGCTCATTACTTCTCCCTTCCCGTACTTTTGCACAAATTGAAACACAACATTTTGGAGTTCAATTATATTCATTTCGCAATGAAATGGCTGAGGATGCAATTGGTACATTAAAACAAATTGCTTCTCTTGGTTTTAAAGAGATTGAAACAGCAAGAAGTGATAAAGGTCACTACTACGGTCTCAGCCCTGCAGAGATGAAATCTGTTTGTGATGACCTTGATATGAACCTGAAGAGCGGACATGTACATTTAGATGAAATGTGGCAGCAAACCACAGAAGAAGCAGTAGAATCGGGGCAGGAGTATCTTATTTGCTCTTCAATGCCCAGTGAAGGACAAAATGTAGACAATTATAAAAAGGTGGCTGAAGAATTTAATAAGGCCGGTGAAACATGTAAAAAATTAAATCTTAAATTCGGCTATCACAATCATGAATATGAATTTGAAACTGAAAATAACCAAGTTCTTTATGATGTACTCCTCTCAAATACAGAAGAAGATCTTGTTCATATGGAGTTAGATCTCGGATGGGTAATTGTGGCGGGCAAGGACCCATTGGACTATTTTAAGCAATATCCGGGAAGATTTCCCTTATGGCACCTTAAGGATATGGACATGAATAAAAAAGAAAGTACAGAATTTGGCAAAGGTGGCCTTGATATTCCCGCAATGATGACTCATAAAAAAGCTTCGGGCGTCAAACACATCTTCATAGAACAGGAAGAATATACTAACAACCCTTTTGAAAGCATGAAACATAACATGGCTTATTTAAATAAACTTTCATAGAACTTTTTTCATAAGGCAAATTAATTTAACATGTCTACATTATTAGATCCTTATTTACTATCCTCAGATAAAATAAAATATCCTCCAGCGACTTTTAAAGAAAGTTTTAAATTTCTCGTACCAACCTTTATACTTTTACTTTTCATAATTGCTTCGGGAGAATTAATAGTGATAAACACTTTAGTTGCAGAGCCCGTATTTATTACATTTTGGCTCATTATTGTTAGCTGTAATGTAAAAGTATCGGTCCAACCAGAATTTGGAAAACATACAATCCTGACCGGGGAAACTGCTATACAGGCATTTAATATACCTCCGGGTCCTGCTTATGGCAAAGCCAGTTCGACTGTTTGGATGGTATTGGCTGTAATGATCATAAAACTGTTGCAAGTTGGCGGCATTGTAGGGGGTATAGCTATAATATTAAACATAGCCATTCCGTGAAAAAATTTCTAATTCTGCAATTACGGCCCGAAACCGAAGCCTCCGATAGTGAGTTTGAAGCCATTTTGCGGGTTGGAGGATTGTCACATGAAGAAGTCGATCGTGTTAGGGTTGAACAAGGTAACATACAAGATATTAATATAGATAACTACTCCGCAATAATTGCGGGGGGCAGTCCATTTGATGTGAGTATTCCGGAAGAAAAAAAAAGTATTGTCCAAAAAAGTGTTGAAGAATTTTTTAATACACTTTTTGATAAAGTGATTCCTCAGGATTTTCCATTTCTTGGAGCCTGTTCAGGGAATGGGCTTTTGGGCAGATATTGCGGAGCAACTATTTCCAACAACTATGCAGAAACCCTTGGAAGTGTCGATGTATGGGTAACAGACGAAGGGGGTAAAGATCCGCTATTAAAAGGCCTTCCTAAGAAATTTTCCGCAATGGTAGGGCATAAAGAAGCTTGCGATACTGTTCCTCCCGGCTCCGTTCTCCTGGTTTCTTCAGATCAATGTCCAATCCAGATGTTTCGGGTAAAAAAGAATATATATGCAACCCAGTTTCATCCGGAAGCCGATGCAGATGAATTTATATTGCGTGTCAGAGTTTATAAATATGCAGGTTACTTCCGGCCTGAAGAAGCAGAAAATCTAATCAAGGCTATACGGAAATCGAATACTCCGATTCCCAAAATAATACTAAGTCGCTTTGTTGACATATACAGATCCTAAAAATAAAATTAGTTCAGTACCTGTTTCTTTGCTTTTTTTAAGTAAATTAAGCCTACACTATTTCTAGTTGGCATGGCTTCTCAATCATTAAAAATTAACAACAAAACGTATGATGTAGATCTTAATGAAGATACTTCATTGCTGTGGGTACTAAGGGAACATCTTGGACTGACAGGTACAAAATACGGTTGCGGAATTGCATTGTGTGGTTCTTGTACAATTCATGTGGATGACAAACCAATGAGGGCATGTTCACTAACCCTTAGTGCCTTAAACAAAGATCAAAAAATTACGACAATAGAAGGCTTGTCCGAGAATGGTGATCACCCGATTCAACAAGCCTGGGTAGAGGCACAAGCTCCGCAATGCGGCTATTGCCAATCAGGCCAGATAATGCAGGCAGTGACATTGCTAGCCGAAAACCCGAATCCAACAAGGGAAGAGATAAAAGCATATATGAATGGAAATTTATGTCGTTGTGGCACATATTTGCGTATTGTAAAAGCTATTGAAATAGCGGCAAAAAAAACATCAGTAAAAACTTAAATCATTTTCAAGGTATAAATCTATTGTGTAACTAATGAATAAGGTAGTTAGTAGAAGAGAGTTTCTAAAAACCTCAGGAGGGGTTGCTTTATTTATTGGCATTTCCGGTCTTCTGCCTCAAATGATCGCTTGCAAAAACAACAAAGAGGTACAAAAACTTTTAAAAAAACATCAGCTAACAGCTTGGGTGAAATTAGCCGAAGACGGTCAGATTACTATTTATAACCCGGCAGCAGAAATGGGCCAGGGATCCATGACCTCATTACCTGCAATCTTTGCTGAAGAAATAGATGCAGATTGGTCTAAGGTCTCTGTTGAGTTTTCTCCTCAGGAATCTGAGATTTATGGCTCGGATAAATGGAGCCCAAATAATAAAGTAATGTTAAGCGCTGGCAGTAGGGTAACCTATGGTTACTATTCCATAATGAGACAGGCTGGAGCTCAGGCTCGTTATATTTTGATGCATAGCATTGCCGAGCACTGGAAAGTACCTATGAAGGAGCTTAGTACGGCAAATGGTGAAGTAATTAACAGGCGGGATAATAAAAAAATTGGGTATGGCGAGATTATTCCCTATTTGATTATGCCTGACAAGCTACCCGAATTCTCGGAATCAGAGTTAAAAGATCCTAAAAACTATCGGTTTATAGGGCTAGACCGGCCACGAGTAGATATTCCCGCAAAAGTAAAGGGAACCACCCAGTTTGCCATTGATATTCAATTACCTGAAATGCTCTATGGGGTGTTGGAGCGCGGTAATCTCCATGGAGCAAGGCCAAACCTAAATAATGAATCTGAAATCCTGGCCTTAAGTGGGGTGTTAAAACTAGTCCCTTTTGATTATGCCATTGGCATAATTGCAGAATCTTTAGACCAGGCTCTAGCTGCCAAAAAATTGTTAAATATTTCTTGGAGTGATGCTCCTGCAAGCGGTTTCAATTCTCAGGATTGTTATAAAAAATATGAAAAAATAGCCTCAGAGAAATCAGCAGGTAAAGTGATTACAAATGAAGGGAATATTAATAGTGCCATTAAATCAGCTGGAAAAACCTTTAGCGTTGATTTTAAAAATGATTATGTATATCACGCCCAAATGGAACCTCTTAATGCTGTTGTGCAGGTTGGAACAGATGGAAACTCAGCTGAGGTTTGGGTTGGAAGTCAGCAAGGATTCGATTCTAAACTTGGAGTTCCCGGCTACCTCGGGATTCCGGCTGAAAATGTGAAAATTAATCTGCAGTATTTGGGGGGTGGTTTCGGCAGAAGGAGTATGACAGATTTTGTATTGGAAGGAACCGGTTTAGCCAGGGAGGTTGCTCCCAGACCAGTAAAATTAATTTGGACACGTGAGGATGACGTTAGTTATGGTGCCTATAGGCCTTTAACTTTACAACGATTAAAAGCCTCTACAGATGCTCAAGGGAAAATAACAGGTTTTTCACATTGTGTGGTTGGAGATGGTGGTAATTTGGTTGCCAGTGGTATCCGAATTGATTATTATGATATTCCGAATAAATATGCTGAATGGCGGGAAGTTTCTGAAGGTATAAGGCTAAAACACTGGCGTTCAGTGGGCCATGCCCCCAACAAATTTGCGATAGAGTGCATGATCGATGAAATAGCTACTTATTTCAAGAAAGATCCAGCGGATTTTAGAAGGATTTTATTGGCCAAATCACCAAGAGCATTGGCTACTCTAGATAAAGCTATATCAATGTGTGATTGGTATTCAACCATTGCCGATAACCATGCCAAAGGGATTGCTTTTTTAGAACGAAGCGGTACATTAAGTACAGGAATTTGTGAAATCTCTGTGGATAGAAAAACAGGCATAATAAGCGTACATCGTTTTTGGAGTGCTAGTGATGCGGGAATAGTAATACAACCAGATAATGTTAAAGCACAAATGGAAGGTGGTATATTAATGGGTATTAGTAGTGTACTTAAAGAACAGCTGACCATAGTTAACGGACGTGTACAACAGTCCAACTTTAATGATTATGAAATATTGCAAATGTCAGATATTCCTGATAATGTAGAAACTGCTATAATTGAATCGCGTGAGCCACCCCGGGGAGTAGGTGAATCTGGCACACCTTTAGTTGCCTGTGCTATAGCCAACGCCTTCCTCAAATTAACCGGTAAACACCTCAGACATTTACCTTTTACTCCGGAAAGGGTGCTGAACGCCTTAAATACATGATTCTTATTAGGCCGTAAGTCTATTTAAAATGCCGGTTAACCCACCATTTTTATTACCTTTAATATTAGGTTTCAAAAGATTTTTAAAGGAATTTTTAAATACAATAAATGATGGTCTTTCAAATCCGTAATTAAAAATAATTCCTCCTAAGGCAGCCATAATGAAAAGAAGAAAGTTCCTGTTATTATCGCTTTTTGGTTTATTTATAAGTTTAGTTGCCATTTGGTATTATAAATATAAATCTGCAACAGGCAGAGATCTGAGACACCCTTTAGATCTTACAGAAATCTGCGATCGAAGAACTTTAATTAATATTGGAAATACGTATCGAAAGTTAACCGATGAGAATAATAAAAAATATTTGGAAGAACTGTTATATGAAAATGCAGGAATGAGCGACAACGTAATAAAAAAGCTTTTGAAAACGAAAGTGACAGAAGACTTTGACAATGGTAATACAATTCTTATTGATGGCTGGTTGCTTTCAATCACAGAAGTGAGGCAATGTGCCCTATTATCAATCGCCGAAGAAAAATAGGATTTATGCATGTAGACGCAAGAGAACTTGATAACAACACACTAATTGAAGGAGATCTTTGTATTGTTGGTGCCGGTGCGGCAGGTATAAGTATGGCATTGGACTGGAATAAAAGTGGTAAAAAAGTAATCCTTCTGGAAGGTGGAGGATTTGAATACGACAGTGAAATTCAGGACCTGTATTCCGGAAACTCAACAGGACAAAGGTATTATCCTTTGCGCTCATGCAGGCTGCACTTATTTGGAGGAACAACAGGTCATTGGGGAGGTATGTGCGCCCCTTTGGATCCCATAGATTATAAAATAAGAAGTTGGGTACCCGATAGTGGTTGGCCAATTACCCCGGTCGATCTTGTGCCCTTTTACACTAAAGCCCAAAAGTTATTTGAATTAGATTCTTATAATTATGGTTTGCAATATTGGCAGGAAAAGTACCCGGGCCTCACTCCTTTTCCACTGGACAAAGATGTTATCTGGTCAAAGATGTGGCAATTTAGCCCGCCTACCCGATTTGGTTAGATCTATAAAGAAACCATTGTTAAATCACCGAATATACATCTGTACACTTATGCCAATCTCACAAATATTATCGCAAATGATGAAGTTAATGGCATAAAGCAGCTCATAGTTAAAAATCATGGAGGAAAAATCCACAACGTAAGAGCTAAAAATTTTGTCTTAGCATGTGGTGCTATACAAAATGCAAGGATGCTACTGGCATCAAGAAGACAGGCCAAAAATGGTATAGGCAATGACAAGGATGTTGTTGGGCGTTATTTTATGGAACATCTGGAAGTTAAGTCCGCCGAATTATGGCTCAAAAAACAATTTTCAACCGAGTTATACACTTTTGATTACAGCACACGTAAGCCAAGGGCAGAATTAGCTCTGACCGAAGGTATTCAAGAGAAAACTAGAATTCTAAACGGTTCTGCCTCTCTAACACCACTAGCAATAGCAAAACAGCAAACGCCTCTCATAGATGTCTGGAGTAATGAAGATCCAAGGATATCCTTCGATAAATTAGTAGCAAATTTCAGAAAATCCAGAGAGAAAAACTATACTGGGAAGGATGAGAACAATAATAGGGCTTATGAATTATTCACACGCATGGAACAGGCTCCGAATCCTAATTCCAGAATAATACTTTCCGATGAAAAAGATGCCCTGGATGTGCCAAGGCCTCAATTGCATTGGGAATTAACCGAGCTGGACAAATACAGTATCAGAAAAATGTACCACATTCTTGGTGAACAAATTGGAAAGGCTGGCTTTGGAAGGATAAAATTAGAAAAATTCCTATGGGATGAATACGACAACTCAATGCCAGAAAAGTTAGGTGGAGGTTGGCATCATATGGGTACTACACGAATGAGCAGAGATCGCAATAAAGGAGTGGTAGATGTAAATTGTAAAGTTCATGGTATTTCTAACCTTTTTATTGCTGGTTCTGGTTGCTTTAGTACGGCCGGTGCACCAAATCCAACTCTGACACTGGTTGCATTGTCTTTAAGATTGTCAGATTATTTAAAAACAAGCTAAGAATTAATAATTGGCTTATCAATATCGTAAATTAGTTTAAAAAGGTAAACCCATGCCAACGGGTAGAAAATTTATCACTGAAAATCCGAGTAAATCGTCCCGATATGTCCTGTCTGTTCTTGCCCCTTTTATCTCAGCTTATTTGATATTCTTTGTAGAATTAGACCCTGATAATCCGGCTATTACTAATACTCTGGCGGTAGCAATCTTAATGGCGCTTTGGTGGATAACGGAGCTTATTCCCCTCGCCATCACCTCGCTCCTTCCTATTGTACTTTTTCCTGCACTTGGAATCATGAATGGCCGGGAAGTTTCAGCTACTTATTTTAATCACGTCATATTTCTATTCATTGGAGGCTTTTTGGTTGCCCTTGCCATCCAAAAGTGGGGGTTACACAAACGAATTGCATTAAAAATTCTTCGTATTGTTGGTAGTAGTCCGGGCAGAATACTATTGGGGTTTATGTTTGCCACTGCTTTCCTCTCCATGTGGATATCAAATACAGCAACAGCAATGCTTATGGTACCAATACTCTTGTCTATAATTACTAAGTTGGAGGAGATAAATGGTAAAGCATTGGTAAAGCACTTTGCTGTAGGCCTTTTACTTTGCATTGCTTACAGCGCTTCTATAGGAGGAATTGCAACTCTTGTGGGTACACCACCTAACCTTTCATTCGCTCGTATCTTCTATATTTACTTTCCTAATGCTCCTGAGATTTCCTTTGCAACCTGGTTTTTTTATGCCTTTCCAATATCACTCGTTTTATTTGCTGTTTTATATTGGTACTTATACCTCATTTTTGTCAAGAGAAAAAAGTCCTGGAAAAGTTTGAGCAAAAATGAGATTCTTCTGGATTATGTAAAACTTGGCAGGAAAAACTTTGAAGAAAAAGTATTGATAATTGCTTTTGCCTCCCTAGCGTTGCTCTGGTTTTTCAGGGCGGATATAATTGTAGGTGGATTTAAAATTCCGGGATGGTCAAACTTATTCAATTATCCACAATTTTTTAATGACGGGACAGTGGCCATTTTTGTTGCGGTGATCCTATTTATGATTCCATCTAAAACACAACCAGGGACTTTCCTCATGGATTGGAAAGCGGCAGAAGAGATTCCATGGGAAATAATATTACTGTTTGGCGGTGGTTTTGCCCTGGCTAGCGGATTTAAAGAATCTGGTTTATCCCTGTGGTTTGGACATCAGTTAGAATGGTTAGGAGGCATGCATCCTCTGATTCTAATTCTTTGCATAAGTTTCCTTGTAACTTTTATGACCGAAATTACTTCAAATACAGCAACTGTAGAAACCTTATTACCCATTCTTGCCGGCCTGGCAGTTAGCATAGAAACTAACCCCCTTCTCTTTATGCTTCCGGCCACAATTGCAGGTTCCCTCGCGTTTATGTTACCAGTAGCTACCCCTCCCAATGCCATAGTTTTTGGCAGCAATCGTATTTCTGTAATTCAGATGGCTAAAACGGGCTTTTTCTTAAATATTATAGGAATAATCCTGGTATCTGTGATAACTTACTATTTCGGTACCTTTATTTTTGATATTGTGGAAGGCGTTTTCCCTGAATGGGCAAAGATCGACTAATAGGAATTTCGTATCTTGATAAGCATTCAAAATGAAAAATACTTTTCTTTCTTTAGTTTTTTATCTCAGAATCAGCTAATAGGCATTTAGTGAAAACAGCACGCTTTTGCAGATGATAAATTTTTGTTCGAGGAAAAAAGACAATTTCAAATAACAATGTAGAAAAAAGATATTCCCAATGTTTACAGAATGCTTAATTTCATATATAGCGACACCTATTGGAGTGGGGTACTGCCAGAAGCATTAGAATTGGTCTGGGATACATTTCATCAATATTGATATGAAAGAATATGAAAATTAAAACTACTCTTATGGCCTTATTTTTTATTACGGTTATGAACGCCCAGGAAAAGTTCGCTCAGGACCTGCCCTATTTTCAGATTCCGGACTTTCCGGATAGTTATACAGCAGGAACTGTGGTTGCCCGAATGATAGATGGTTTGGGATTTAGGTATTATTGGGCAACTGAAGGACTGCGGGCCGAAGACCTGGCCTATAAGCCTTCGGCAAGCAATAGAACTATTAATGAAACCTTAAATCACCTATATAACCTATCGCGAGTTGTTTACAACTCTGCTGCAAAGGAAATAAATGATAGAACGAAAGCCAGGGAAGAAGCACTTTCTTTCCAGGAGAAAAGAAAGCGCACTTTGTTCAATTTTAAAAAAGCCAGTGAAATTTTTATTAAAGTTAGAGACCTAAATGAACATATGGTGATCTATAAATCCAAATCAGGTACATTTGAATACCCGTTCTGGAATCTGATAAACGGGCCCATTGAGGATGCTATTTGGCATAGCGGGCAGATAGTGGTTTTGCGAAGGGCATCGGGTAACCCAATAGATCCAAATGTTAATGTTTTTAAGGGCATCAGAAGGTCAGATTAAATATGGAATTACTGAGTAATGGATTTTTTAATTATTTTACTAACTAGCTGAAAATATTTACACTATAATGGGACTATTAATTCATGAGGAAAGAGTGCAAGGTCTGGTACTAAGTGATTCTCTATATCGCCATTAGGCTTTTTGTGAAATGTGGAAAACTGTAAAATAACTTGACGATAACATCTTTATTATTATCTACTCAATTGAACACTTTAAATAACAAACAAATGAAAAAAATTCTTCTTCCAATTATTGCGATTTTATTACTCAGTTTTAGTCTCTCAAGTTCTAAACTTACGGACCAAGAGAGGGTAAAAGGAGCTCTTGAATTGACTAAAACACAAGCACATATGCTGGAAACTCTTAACGGACTAAGTGAGGAACAGTTAAATTTCAAAAGTAGTCCTGAATCATGGTCCATTGCCGAATGTGTTGAGCATCTGGCCATTTCCGAAAATGCTTTTGATCAAATGCTTCAGGAATCCTTAAAAACACCAGCCGATCCATCTAAGCGTGCCGACGTAAAAATGACAGATAAAGAGCTTATGGCTATGATTAGAAACCGCGATACCAAAGTAAAAACCTCAGAACCTTTTGAGCCATCAGGGAAGTTTGGATCCTATGAAGAAAGCCTGAAAACTTTTCAATCAAAAAGAGTAGAACATATAGTCTATATGGAAACTACGGAAGATGATCTGAGAAATCATTACGCCCAATTGCCTTTTGGCACCGTTGATGCCTTTCAAATACTTATATTCATGTCTGGCCATACCGAACGACATGTAAAGCAAATGCAAGAAGTTAAGGCAGATAATAACTTTCCTAAAGAATAGTTTTTTCGCTAGATAATAGGGATAATTACTATGCCCTTTTTCTATTTTATTAGAAGAGGGCATATCCTTTTAATAGCTATTGCTTATTTTTAAAGCAATGACATTTTTGACTTTCATAATCTTTACAGGGTTTGTTG
>Ga0265303_10000673_pt1 | contig 19740 bp, 23 predicted proteins | sample Helome_2_FD_192494 | JGI IMG/M metagenome (GOLD analysis project Ga0265303, IMG submission 192494) | Marine sediment microbial communities from subtidal zone of North Sea - Hel_20160317 (Illumina Assembly) | ecosystem: Environmental > Aquatic > Marine > Subtidal zone > Sediment ... | reverse complement strand
AGAACATGCGAGGTTAGCTGGTAACCTTTCTGACCGGGTTTTTCGGTGGTTTCACCGCTGACTTGGGCGATGGCGCTGGTGCTGGCCATCGTCGTGGCTGCCACGGCTGCTCCTGCTAGCGTGGTCTTTTTGATAAATGCTCTGCGTTCCTGATCCTTAAGCTGTTTTTTGGTTTTCACGTGCTTCTCCTCCACAGGGATATAGAGTTCGGTTATATTTTTTTGTTAACTGCGCATCAACAGGTATCTTTGTTCCAGTTCGAGGAATGCCGCACCAAATTGCGCAACATTTCTGTAAAAATCGGCGGATCGGGCGTTGCCCAGATCGGCAAAAAATCGCGTCAGCCAGGGCTTCATGTGTTTTTCGAAGAAGCGTTGTTGCTCAGCGAGGCCGGCAGCGTCGGAAATCATAACAGAAAAGACTTCAAAAATCGCGCCTATATGGTCCTCGGGTTCGTGAATTTCCGAATTGCGTTCGAAGCCGAGTGCACGCAGATCATCGCGCAAATCGCTAAGTGGTTGTTCCATAAGGAAACCGGTCAGATACCAGGACCCGTAAGGCACCACCTCACCTTTGCCGATACCGATGAAGAGAGCGTTATATTCATCTTCTAAATTTGCCGGACGCTGCTGTTGCGCGGCAGTCGAGAGCGCCGTCATGGCTTCGGAAAGTTCGTCAGATTCTGCGTCACTTTCAGGTGACAGCGCCGCCACCTGATCCAGCAGGGCCTGGTCCGGTGGGGCTCGCAGCAATGCTGCCAACAGCGCGTAAGCCGATGCCCGGTAGCGTTGTTCCTGTTCGATGGTTTCTCCGTCGGTGGATTCCATATCTAGTTCAACCTGATGGGTTACTGGCGGAAGCCTTTTTGTGGATCAAACTGGCCGCCCATGGCTTCAGGGTCCTGCACGATATCGACCACGCGGCAATTGTCACACATTTTCAGACGGTCGAGTGCCCGCTCGCTGCCAAACATATGATGATCCTTCAGTTTTTCCTGCATCTTGTTTATTACCGATGTGGGTGCAAAAGGCTTGCCACAGGAAATGCATGCGAACGGGGTATCGCTGTTCAGCGCGCGCGAGCGGTTACGTGTTTCCTGATCGAACAGCAGGCGTGGTTTTAGCGTTATCGCATCCTCGGGGCAGGTTTGCACGCAAGCACCGCATTGCAAGCAGTTGCTTTCGATGAAAAAAACCTCGGGAATCTCTCGATTCGAACCATCCTGCAGGGCTTTGCCCGGGCAGGAACCGACGCAGGCCATGCATAACGTACATTTTTCGGCGTCAATAACGGCCTCGCCAAAGGGCGCCGATGCCGGTAGTTCAATTCGATCCACCGTTGGCTTCAATTTTCCCACAAGATGATCCAGTGCCTGGTGTATCGCGTTGCGCTTTCCCGGCGGCATATCATGAATTGCGATATCGACAACATGCGTGGCTTCGATTTCGGGCAGCGCCGCATCATGGGAGCACAGTGAAATGCTAAAGCGGTCCAATCCGAGACCAACTAACAGTGCCTGGATCCATTCGACCTGGGCACCGAGATTGTCTTGTGAACTTCTCGGAACCTCCGGGTCGACGTGCAGCACTACCTGCATCGCGCCATAGGCCAGCGCCGACAGGCATAATTCCATGCCGACACTACCGAGTTCCTCAACCTCGAGCGGCAACACGTTGTCATAGTGTTGCAGGTACATTTCAGGTGAGTAGCTTTCGCTGTGAAATAATATTATGGGCAATTCACCGCCCTGCTCATGGTAAGCCTTGAGCATGTCGCGCAGGCGTTTGCCGTTATCGCGCAAGCCCGGATACAGGTAGCGGATCGCGCCAGACGGGCAAACCGTGGTGCAACTGCCCCCGCCCTGGCACAGGTAGGGATTGACCTCGATACGGTCCACCAGGCTCTGGATCGCTTCTGCCGGGCAGGCGTCGATACATTGCCGACACGCGATCTTGCCATTGACACCGTGGGCACAAATCGAGACATCGTAATCGAAATACTTGGGTTTCTGGAATTCGCCGGGCAAATCGGCCAGCTCGGCCGCGAGATCAGGTTTGCCCCAGGTACCGGGAGGCACGTGGAAGTATCCCGGCGGCAGCATTTCTCGCGTTAGCAGCGGCGCCTCATTCAAATCCAGGATCGCATCGCCCTGGTAGACAACCTGGTTGTCATGCTGATCGGTAACGCTGACGACATAGGCGCCGAGATAACCGTCGATTTTAATCACGCCAGCGGCGGTCGAAACCAGGCTGATATCGAGCGCTGCGGGTAATTCACTGCGTTTGGCCAACGCATCGTCATCACCCAGCGCAATAACCTTACCCGTCGACTGGTAGGACACCAGGCTGGTGGGTTCGAATTCGAAGGCGTCTCGAACCGCCAGTGCCTGCTGTCGCGCGTCGACATTACTCATGTTTCAATTCCTGTTTGATCGCGGGATTGAGATCGGTATCGGCCATAATTTCGGGCTGATCTTCAAGCGTTTCTTCGCCTTCGCTATCCTCGATCTCCTCCAGCTCATCATCGGTCTCCTCGTCGATCGCCTCGACTACTTCAATCTCGTCTTCAATCTCTTGCTCAGCTTCGAGCGCCAGGGCTTCACGCTCCCTTTGCTCCTTCATTTCGATATGGTGTTTCATATCGCAGGTGACGATATCACCGAGCTTTTCGAAATAGGTATAGTCTTCGTCGTACTCGTCGAGCCCGTCGCGAATATTGAACACCGGGGCTTTAAATAGTTTGCGCAGCGCCAGGTTACGTAACTCGTCACTCACGCCCTCCGACATGAAACCACTGTAATCCGAATTCTCGTTTAGCGATTCGATTGGGGGCATATCGGCATCGGTCAGGGCAGGTCTGGATTCTGCCTCGGTTTCGATCGGTGCCGTTGTGCCGAGACTTGGCTCGGTATCTATCGGTATCGCTTGCTCTGCCGCCGGTGCCTCTTGCGCAGATTCCTGCTTGCGCCGTGACCAGCGTCGCAACCCCGACTCTTTGCTGTCCCGGGTCATGACCGCTCGCCCCCGGATGAGGTACCGGGCTTTTCGGTTTCGTGCCAGTTCTTGAGTTTGCGCTTGGTTTTCTTGATTGCGACATAATTTGTCAGTACGTAGGCTTCCGCCCAGCGGTAAAGCTCGGCCGGAATTTCAACCGAGTAGACCTGTTCATCGCCCTCCAGATAAGCGTGCACCTCGTCAAAACTCAGTGAAACCAGGTAGGGCACCGGCATTTCTTCACTGGAATCAGGCTGATCGGCGACGATGAAACACCCCGGCTCGGGCGACATCAGGTTATGGTAATAGCTTTCGCATTCGTCCAGATGCAGTTGCAGGCCCAGACCCGTGATCAGGAAATGCTCAACATCGCCATCCTGGTAAATCCGGGTAATCGCTTTTTCTTCGTCGCGATCGCGCATAACGACGCCAATCGCATCGTAGCGAAAATCCGCCCAGGGGTGCGTTGAGGGCTGCTTTTCCATGATCACCGCAAGATTCATGCGATCTGGAAGCTCCTGGTCGAAGTCTTCCAGTTCCATTTTTTCCATAATAACCAGCCGTGGTATTAATTTCGGGACCCACAGTTATACCACAGATTGAGTCATATTCGCGCTAACAACAATCCTGCCAAACAGTCACAGGACCGTCATCCCGCGACTTGATCCCACCAGTCTGTCATCCCGCGACTTGATCGCGGGATCCAGTTTCAGCCGGACCTTTTCTGGATACCGTGGTCAAGCCACGGTATGACAATGCTTACGACGCCTGGCGGGGTCACAGGCACCGGGATGACGCTAAAAGGGATTGACAGCCTGGTTACTGCTGTTCGAGGGTAAAAGAACGTTCGTTTTTCAAGGAGGGGATGCGGCTGCGCACCTTCTGCACCTGCTGCAGGTCGATATCGGCATAAATCATACCCGGCTCGGAGCCGCCATCGGCGAGAATTTCGCCCCAGGGATCGACGATCAGCGAGTGCCCGTAGGAATAGCGTTTATCGCAATGATGTCCGCATTGATTCGGCGCGATGATAAACGCGCCGGTTTCAATTGCGCGTGCCCGTACCAGCGTATGCCAATGCGCCTGGCCGGTGGTCTGCGTAAACGCTGCCGGAATCGTAATAAACTCGGCCCCGGCCTGGGCCAGGGCACGGTAAAGCGAACCAAAGCGCAGGTCGTAACAAATCGATAACCCCAGCTTTCCCCAGGGGGTTTCGACGATGACCGCCTTGTCGCCCGGGGCAATCGCATCCGATTCACGATAAGCCTCCCCGTGTTTTAGTTCGATATCGAACATGTGTAGCTTGTCGTAACGGGCCCGAATCTCACCGTTGGTATCCAGCAACAAGCTGCGATTAAAAATCTTGTCATTCTCGAGAATCAACTGCGATCCGACCAGGATGGTAACACCGTGCTCACGTGCCCTGGCCCTGAATGCGTTGAGGCCGATATCATCGATTTCGCTATGAGTTGCCGCTGGAATTTGCTCGTTTACCGGCTCAATCAAACCCACCGTTTCGGGCAGCGCGATAAATTCAGCACCTTCAGCGACGCACTCGTCAATACTCGTGCAAACCCAGTCGACGTTAGCCGCGATATCGCGCGTCGCGGTATTCTGGATGCAGGCGATGCGCAATTCAGTCATGCCGCAGCACTTCCTCCGCGTCGTGGTAGTCGTATCCAAGATCCTGGGCCACTTCGCGCTGGGTGATCTTGCCCTTGTGGACGTTGAGCCCGTCGCGCAGCCATCGGTCCTCCATCAATGCTGACCGGTAACCCTTGTTGGCGAGCGCAAGCACATGCGGCAGGGTGACGTTATTGAGCGCGTAGGTCGAGGTCCGTGGCACCCCACCCGGCATGTTGGCAACACAATAATGCACCACGTCATCGACGATATAAGTCGGGTCGGCGTGGGTCGTGGGCCTGGAAGTTTCGCAACAGCCGCCCTGGTCGATGGCAACGTCGACAATCACCGCGCCTGGTTTCATCGCCCTGACCATTTCCGCGGTCACCAGCTTGGGGGCTTCGGCCCCGGGTATCAGGACGCCACCAATTACCAGGTCGGCTTCGATGACGTGCTGCTCGAGCGCATCCTGGGTCGAAAATACCGTGTTGGTGCTGCGCCCGAACTGTTTCCAGTGCGCTTCGATCGCCTCCGGATTACGATCGATGACCCAGACATCGGCACCCATACCGACCGCGATATGAGTGGCATGCGTGCCGACCACGCCGGCGCCGATCACCACGACCTTGGCCGGGTCGACCCCCGGCACACCGCCAAGCAGAATGCCGAGACCGCCGTGCGGATGTTCGAGGTTATAGGCACCGGCCTGGATCGCCATACGCCCCGCCACCTTGGACATCGGCGCCAGTAAAGGCAGGCCGCCATGAGGCGAGGTAACGGTTTCATAGGCGATACAGATCGCACCACTTTCAACCAGGTCTTTGGTCTGATCCGGATCGGGTGCCAGGTGCAAGTAAGTGAACAGAACCTGGCCTTCGCGCAGCATCGCGCGTTCGCCCGCCTGCGGCTCCTTGACCTTGACGATTAATTCGGCGCTGGAAAAAATCTCATCGGGTGAATCAATAATCTGCGCACCGATTTTAGCGTAGTCGTCGTCGCTGACACCGATTCCCTCACCGGCATTAGCCTGAACCATAACCTGGTGGCCATGCTTTATCGCCTCGCGCACGCTCGCGGGTGCCATACCGACACGATACTCGTGGTTTTTGATTTCCTTGGGAACGCCTATCAACATCACTACTACCTGTGTGGTTAAGAAAGCGCAAAAGTATATGGAGCGCCGGCGGAGGGGCTAGTGCCAGCAAAATTAAATTGCTGTACCAGCTAAGTAACTTTAACGGTAAACAGGTGAAAGCCCCTACCGAATCTGCCGTTTCTAAATAGCAAAAACGTTGCTAGAATGGCTCGTCCCATGACTGACACAACCTCACAGAATCAGCTCATTGACCGCTTTGGGCGCACCGTAAGCTACGTTCGCCTATCGGTTACCGATCGCTGTGACCTGCGCTGTGTCTACTGCATGCCCGAGAAAATGAAATTCGTGCCGCGCACCCAATTGTTGACGCTCGAGGAAATGGAGAGCGTCGGGCTTGCCTTCATCAAGCTCGGTGTCGACAAAATCCGTATCACCGGCGGCGAACCACTGGTGCGGCAGAATATCCTGCAACTGTTTAATAACCTGGGCGCTGCGGAGGGCTTGCGCGACCTGACGCTGACCACCAATGCAACCCAGCTCGAAAAATATGCGCGCCCGCTAAAAGATGCCGGAGTTACCCGCATCAACGTCAGCCTGGATACCTTGCAACCGGAGCGCTTTCGCGCCATGACCCGGGTCGGTGATCTCAACAAAACGCTCGACGGAATCGACGCGGCAATTGCCTGCGATTTTGAACAGATCAAGATTAATACCGTGGTCCTGAGAAACCATAACCACGACGAAATTCTCGACCTGGTAAATTTCTGTATCGACCGCGGTATCGATATCAGCTTCATCGAGGAAATGCCGCTCGGCCAGAACGACCACCATGACCGTGCGGTTGCCTACTACTCAAGCGACCAGATTCTCGAAGACCTGGAGCAACACTTCGAATTGATACCGAGCACTATGACAACGGCTGGTCCGACCCGTTATTACCAGCTAACCGGCCATGACAATGCCCGCGTAGGCTTTATTTCGCCCCACAGCCATAATTTCTGCGAGTCCTGCAACCGCGTTCGCGTAACCGCGGAAGGTCGCCTGCTACTGTGCCTGGGCCAGGAGCATTCGCTTGATTTACGCCACGTTATCCGTGCCAATCCGGGTGATCCGGCAGCGCTTGAACAGGCAATTATCGACTCGATGCAAATCAAGCCGAAGGGCCACGATTTCAATCTCGATTCCCAGGAAATTCTGCTGCGTCACATGAATCTCACCGGCGGTTAGCAGCTTTTAACCAAGGGTCTATTCTCGATGACTTCCGTCCCGCAGCGACGCCTTCCCCAACTGAGTAACGCCGGTCTCAAGGCCACCGCCAACGTCACCGCCTGCAACGAATACAATGAATCGGTCGAAGGTGCGATAGCCGTCGAACGTGCGCTTACCATCTACCTCGACAAGCGCGAAATCGTAACCCTGATGACCCTTGGCAATCACCCCGAGTTACTGATCCTGGGCTGGCTGCGCAACCAGCGCATGATCGACGATATCGAAGCAATCAAGGCGATCCAGGTAGACTGGGAGGCCGAGGCGGTCGCGATTACCACCCACGACGGTATCGAAAATCTCGAGCAAAAGCTCGGCCGCAAAACTGTCACCACCGGCTGCGGCCAGGGCACCGTGTTTGGCGATTTAATGGAAGACATCGACGACATATCGCTGCAGCAGCCGCTGCTCAAGCAATCGTCGATTTACGGCTTGTTGAAAACGCTCAACGAATACAACGAAATCTACAAAAACGCCGGTGCAGTGCATGGATGCGCACTGTGCAGTGAAACCTCCGGCATTGAAATTTTCATCGAGGACGTCGGTCGTCACAATGCCGTTGACGCTATCGCCGGCTACATGTGGCTTAATGATCTCAACGGGCACGACAAACTTTTCTACACCACCGGACGCCTGACCTCGGAAATGGTGATCAAGGTTGCGTTGATGGAAATCCCGGTATTGCTATCGCGCTCCGGTATCACCGCGATGGGTCTTGAAATCGCCCAGAAAGTCGGCGTAACCCTGATCGCACGCGCCAAGGGCAGACATTTCCTGGTTTACCACGGCGGTGAACTGATCGAGTTCGATCAAGTGCCACCAGTAAAACCCCAGCGTAGCGGCAAGGATAGTCGCCACTCTCCAGACTGAGGCCCTGGGGAGTTTGAAATTTAGGTTTCGCGCAATCTTGGCATCAGTTCGACCAGGTTACAGGGCCGAGTGCGATAATCGAGCTGACTGCTGATCAATTGCGTCCAGGCATCTTTACAGGCTCCCGAGGACCCGGGCAGGCAAAACAGGTAAGTCCCGTTGGCCACGCCCGCTATGGCGCGGGACTGCAGGGTCGAAGTGCCTATCGTCTGGTAGGAGAGACTGCGGAAGGTTTCACCGAATCCATCGATGACCTTGTCAAGCAATGGCATGATCGCTTCCGGCGTTCCATCACGACCGGTTACCCCGGTACCACCGGTGGTTAAAACCACCTTCACGGATTCATCGACGATCCAGCGCGACACGACTTCACGAATACGATACTTGTCATCCGGCACGATCGTTTTCTCGGCGAGTTGGTGCCCCCCTTCGGTAAGTAATTTGACCAAAAGTGCGCCGGACTTGTCATCTGCCTCAACGCGCGAATCCGATATCGTTAATACCGTGATTTTAAGCGCTACGAATTCTCGACCCTGGCTCATAAATGCCAGCCGCTAATATTTGATTTCGTCTTCGATCGACAAGGCATCGTCGATAAGGTCACATTCCAGTGTCATCTTGACTCTTACCGGATTACCGTCTAGTCGTCCCTCGGTATTAGCCTGGTCAAGCGCTCTTTCAATTTCGCGCTGCGAAGTGATACCCACTTTTTTCAGAAATTTACGTATCGACATGTTTAGGGCTTCTTCGTCCATTGTTACCTCGAACTGGTTGATCTCGAGCAACCAGTTTACTCGCTTTGACTGATCATCCCAACGAAAATTCGACGCGATCCAGTGCGGATTGATACACTGCACCCCTTTTGTTTATTGGCATTAAGGATTTTATCAATGTTTCGAAAAGCATTGCTTATGGCCGCCAGCTTGTTGGTTATGGGTCAGGCATCGGCCGACGCATCACTGCTGCGACTCGCGACGACGACCAGTACCGCCAACTCCGGCCTCATGGATTTGCTGTTGCCCAAATTCACCGCGGAAACCGCAATCGAGGTTCACCTGATCGCGGTTGGCACCGGCAAGGCCCTGCGCCTCGGACGTGAAGGCGATGTCGACATCGTACTGGTGCACGCGCGGGCCGCCGAGGATGCATTTGTCGACGCTGGATACGGGACCGACAGGGCCGACGTCATGTACAACGACTTCATTATCGTCGGTCCTGAAACAGATCCCGCCGGTACCGCCAAAAGCAATACCGTGGCCGAAGTTCTGCAACGAATTCATGCCAGCGAAAAGCCGTTTATCTCGCGTGGAGATGATTCCGGAACCCACAAGCGTGAACTTGTCCTCTGGCAAAGCGCCAGTAAATCGCCCGACGGCAGCTGGTATCGCGAGGTCGGCCAGGGCATGGGTAAAACCCTGCAGATCGCTAACGAGATTGACGGTTACACCATGACCGACCGCGGTACCTGGCTTGCCTACGAGTCCAAACTGGATATACAGTTACTATTCGAGGGCGACCCACCGCTGTTTAATCCCTACGGCATCATCGCGGTTAATCCCGAACGGCACCCGGACGTGAATTACCCGGGTGCGATTAAGCTGATCAACTGGATGACATCACCCGCGGCACAGAAGATGATCGGCGAATTCAAAATCAAGGGCCAACAACTGTTTGTGCCTTCGGTGGGTAATGCCAGCTAGCCATGGATGTATTGCTTACCAGCACCGCTGAAGCCTTCCGACTGTTGTTCAGTGGCAACCCCGAAATCTGGGAAATTGTTGGCATATCGTTTCGGGTCTCGAGCATGGCGATCCTGGCCGCAGTCCCGCCAGCACTAGTGATTGCTTTCACGCTGGCTTACGGCAGCTTTCCGGGAAGGCGTTTCCTGATATCGCTGTTTAATACCTTTTTATCGGTACCCGCGGTAGTCATTGGTCTGACTCTTTTTATCATCCTGTCGCGCCAGGGTCCGATGGGTGACTTCAAGCTCCTGTTTACCCAGACCGCGATGGGGCTGGGTCAGTTTTTTTTATGCCTGCCAATCCTGGTCTGCATGGCACATGTTTCGCTGCAGGCCGCCGACCGGGCCGCCTGGGAAACCGCGCGCACGCTTGGCGCGAATCGGCTGCGGGCATTTTTCACCGTACTCTACGAAATCCGTTTTGGCCTGATGGCAGCCCTGCTCGCAGGTTATGGGCGGATCATTTCAGAGGTTGGCGCATCGATGATGCTGGGCGGTAATATCGCGCACTACACGCGTAATATTCCGACCGCGATTGCCCTCGAAACCAGCAAAGGTGCCTTCGCAGAGGGTATTGCGTTGGGCATCGTATTGTTGTTTCTCGCCTTTGTGCTTAACAGCCTGTTGCAGTACGTACAGGGAAAAGGCAGTATCAACCCATGATTGAAAATTTCCGCATTGGCTTTCGTGACATCAGCAAAAGCTTTGGCAGTAATCGGGTGCTCGAGCAGACCGCGATCAGTATTGCCAGTCATGACTGTATCGTTATCACCGGTAATAACGGGGCCGGAAAAACGACCCTGTTACGTATCATCGCCGGTCTCGAAAAACCAGGTCATTGCGAAATCAGCCTCGACGATGCGAGTCCTGAACCCTGGCGTAGACTGCGCAAACGCCTGTTGAAAAGCGTCATGTACCTGCACCAGCAACCCTACATGTTCGCCGGCAGCTTGCTGCGCAATATCGAATACGCCGCCCGGCTTAACCCGGCGCTCGCCGATCGCGAATCCAGTGTTCAAAAGGCGATCAGCTGGGCTGGGCTCGACGGCCTCGAATCGCAGTCCGCGGCATCGCTGTCGGGTGGGCAAAAACAACGCGTCGCGCTGACCAGGGCACGCCTGTGTCACCCGCAGATCCTGTTGCTCGACGAACCCACCGCTAACCTCGACAGTGAAAGTCGGGAACGTACCCTGCAAATGCTGCGCGAGTTTCGCGATAGCGGCACTGCAATCGTTATCGTCACTCACGATCCAGGTGTTTTCAGCGATCTCGCGACCAGTAAACTTCACTTGCAGGATCATCGAATCCAGGCGGATGATATCGGGGCTGCCGACGTGGTTGAGCTCGATTCGGTACGCCAGTCCAAGAAACGATGAATATCGGTACCCGGGACATTACCGCGGTGATTCTCGCCGGCGGTCAGGGCAGGCGTATGGGCGGCCAGGACAAGGGTCTGATCGAGTTCAACGGCAAGCCGCTGGTATCAATTTTAATCGACAAACTCGAACAGCAGTCGGTTGATATTATTATTAACGCAAATCGAAATCAGCAACGCTACCAGGAATCGGGTTACCCGGTGATCGCCGACCAGCTGGCCGACTACCAGGGACCGCTAGCTGGTTTTGCCAGCGCGATGGACAGCGTCACCACAGATTTTATCGTCACGTTACCCTGCGATAGCCCGCTGCTGGTCGCAGATTACGTGGCTCGATTCGCCACCAGTTACGGGCAAACCAATGCCCCGGTTCACGTCGCCTTCGACGGCGACCGGTTGCAACCGGTGCACGCGTTGATCCGGGTTGATCTGCTGCCAGACCTGCTCGAATTTCTCGATTCCGGCGACCGCAAGATCGACCGTTGGTATGCGCTGCATGACTTTGTACAAACCGACTTTTCCGATTGCGCCGACATGTTTCGCAATATCAATACGCCGTCGGATCAGCAATCGTTGCAGGACCAGCAATGAAAGCCTCGATACCCATTCTCGGCTTTAGCGCGTATAGCGGAACCGGCAAAACCACCCTGCTGCGCCAGCTCATCCCGCTACTCAAGGCGCGCGGTTTGCGCGTTTCAGTGATCAAGCATGCTCACCACCACTTCGAACTCGACTTCCCGGGTAAGGACAGTTACGAATTACGCAAGGCCGGAGCCGACCAGACCGTGATCTGCACCACCACGCGCATGGCGTTAATTACCGAGTTTGACTCGCCGTCGGCGGAACCGGAGCTACAGCAGATTATCGACTCGCTTGATACCGAGCGTGCCGACATCATCCTGGTCGAAGGCTACAAGGACATCCATTTTCCAAAAATAGAATTGCATCGCGGGACCATGGGCAAGCCTTTTCTATACCAGAATGATACCTCGGTGATCGCGCTTGCCTGCGATGACAGCCCACCTGACGACATTAAAATCCCGGTTCTCGATATCAACGATGTCGAAGCGATAGCAGAATTTATCTACACGGATTTTTATCTGGCGAAGTAATTCGTCATCTCGATTACAGGCTCCTCACTGGCACCGAAGTGACGTCAGGATTTACTACAGATCGGGCATTTGGGGTTTTTGGGCAGGGTTACGGACTGCCATTCCATCGCGAACGCATCAAACAACAACAGGCGATTCACCAGTCCCTCGCCCTGCCCGGCGAGAATCAGCAAGGTTTGCACGGCCTGCAAAGTGCCGATAACGCCAACCACCGGACCCAGCACGCCCTCCAGTTCACAGGATTCCTCGGCGCCGTAGGCGTGCGAGTAAAGACACTGGTAACATGAGCTGTTGGCCTCGGGTTGATAGTTCATGATCTGGCCCTCGAGTCGGATCGCTGCACCGATTACCAGTCTCGTTGCAGTCTCCACACAGTAGCGATTGATCTCGAAACGGGTTGGATAATTATCGCTGCAGTCGAGCACGATATCGACCGAATCGATAGTTTGTTTCAACTCTTCTCCATCCAGCTGGTAGCCGATGACGTCGACTTTGCAGTCCGGATTCAATGCCTTGATGGTTTGCCGACCCGAATCGACCTTGTTCTCACCAACCGAATCGTTTTGATGGATGATTTGACGCTGTAGATTGGAGGTATCGACGACATCGTAATCGCTCAAAATGAGTTTACCGATTCCCGCGGCGGCGAGATACATGGCCGCGGGCGACCCAAGTCCCCCGAGGCCGACGATCAGGGCACTCGCATCGAGAATCGCCTGTTGTCCCTTTTCACCGATCTGCGGCAGGCGAATATGGCGCGCGTATCGATCCTGTTGTGCCGGGTTCATCCGCCCCCCTTGTGGAAATACTGGTGAAAGCGATGGAAAAACCGGTCGCGCAAGATCGCTTCGGTATCGGTGAAGCTGAACTTTACCTGCAGCACCGGCAACTTGAACAGACCCAGTTTACGTGGCGGTTTTTCGGTAACCATGATCGCCAGTATAAAGGATTCACCCGCTTGTTCGACCGACCAGTGATGGCGACCGATTTCCTTACAGCGATAACTCGACTTATCACCGCTGAAAGGCCCGTTCAGAACATTACCGAATTCATCGGCAGCGTATCCCATTTCATACTCGACCAGGGTTTCATCCGGCATGCTGCTCAGCCACCCGCAACCGGTGGCCAGATTGAAATGACGTCGCCCTCAACCAGTTCACGTTCGGCGCGATCTTCGCCGCAGACGAAAAGACCATTGACAAGCACCAGGTGTGCTTCCTCGGGCGAGATGTGATATTGCTCGATCAGACGGCTGAGCCTCAAGCCGTCATCAACCTTGATCTCGCGCCTGAAGCGGCTCTTGCCGGGCGGCAGGTACTTCATCAACGACGCATAAAACTCGATGCTGACGTTCATCTCGAGCTAGGAATAAGAAAGTTCCTGGGTACAGGCAACGTAGGCTTCCATAATCGCGGTCGGATCCTGCATCAGCCGGCTTTTCCAGTCACCGAGATGAATTTTCGATTCGATCAGCCCCCGCAACACGCCCACGTGCTGGGTCTTGCCAACGCTGCTCGCGCCGACCAGGTGATCACCCTCGAATTGCAGATTGATATACTGGAATTCGTCCTCATTGTAGAGCTCGGCACTGTCACCACCGTCAACCCCCATCCACAGGCCGAACGAGCAGGAAACCAGGCCGACCGTATCGAGCACATTCATGTTCAGGGTACCGTGATGTTCATCGTCCTTGCCCGCCATGTTCAGCGCAGCGACGCGTCCATGATCGGTTGCGGTGGGCTGAATAGCCTGCACTTCAAAGTTACCGGTAGAAAAATCAACACCCTGGGCCACGTCACCCGCGGCATAGATATCCGGGTTGCTGGTCTGCATACGCCGATTGACCAGTATGCCCTGGTCGGTATTGATATCGTTACTCTCTACCAGGTCCATATTCGCCTTGACCCCGGTCGCGGTAATCACCAGGGCCGCACTCAATTTACTGCCATCGCTCAGGCTGACTTCAACCTGGTCGTCAGCCGCCGCTGCAATTCCATCGACGCTGCAGGAGGTATGCACATCAATACCCTGGTTCTTGCACCAGGTTTCGAGCAGGCCTCCTGCCTTCTCGTCGAGCATGCGCGGTACCATGCGGTTACCCATTTCGACGACCGCGAGATGCACACCGCGTTTGACCAGCGCCTCGAGTATGATGCAGCCGATAAAACCGGCACCGATCAATACCACGTTGGAACCTGACTTCGCCAACCTAATAATGTTGCGGGCATCTTCCAGCGTCCAGCAGGAATGCACCTGCGGCAGATCCAGACCCGGGATCGGAGGACTGATCGGATGCGAGCCGGTTGCAATCAGCAGCTTGTCGTAGTCCCGGGAACTACCATCCGCAAGTGTCAGCTTTTTGGCCTTGGCGTCTATCTTGTCGACGCGTTGCTGCACGACCTCTATATTCTGTGCCTTGAAATGTTTATCCGGGTCACGCAGGTAACTCCCCGATTCCTCGATGTTATCGATCAGGTAGTAGGGTATTGCCATGCGTGAATAGGGTGGTTCGGATTCATCTCCGATGATGGTGATATCCGCGTCCGGGTCGAGCTTGCGCAGGGTTTCAGCGGCGACGACGCCAGCAGGCCCTGCACCGACGATTACGTGTTGCATGATTCAGTGCCTTCGGTTTGAACCCCCTGCCGCATGGCAACAGGGGGTGGTTGATTAAAGCGACAATCGCTGACGGGTTTCGTCAGGGATCTTGCCGTCCGCGGTCCAGCCCCTGGCCTCGTAGTACTTGGGCAACATTTCACCGAGTCGATTCACCTGCCCCTCGGTTGGACCATGCTTGATGACTTCCTTGAGCAGGCGCTTGGGCAGCTTGTCATCGTCGGCAGTAAAGCCCGCGGCCTCGTTGAACAGGCGTTCCATGTTCCAGATTCGCTCCCCGGTCTCAAGACAATTCTCGACGCTCCAGTCGCCCTCACAGGCGGCATCGATTTGCGGTGCAATGTTATCCATGCCCCAGGCAAAAGTGGTAAACACGCATAATCCCGCGGAATCGACCAGTGCGGTCGCATCCTGGAAGGCTTTGACCAGTTCGGCCTTGCCGTCGGTATCGTTCATCTCGGTTTTGACCGGGATACCCAGTACTTCCGAGGCTATGGTGTAACCCCTTAAATGACAGGCGCCCCGGTTTGAGGTGGCGTAGGCGAGACCAATACCCTGGATGCCACGCGGATCGTAGGCCGGAAATTCCTGGCCCTTGACCGTCATCGACAGCTCGGGTTTGCCGTACTTTTCACAAAGGCGTTTCGAGCCCATGCCGAGATCGGCGGCAAAACCCTCGCCGGTGACGAACTGCTCGGTAATCGCGACAAACGCCTCGGCACTGCCAAATTTGAGTTCGATTCCGCCGGTTTCCTTGGTCGTGATGGTCCCGTCTTCGAACATTTCCATCGCCGCGGCCACGGTTGCACCGTAGGTAATCGGATCCATACCATCTTCATTGCACAGGAAATTGACATAGGTCAGCGCATCGAGATCGTCGACGCCGGTATCGGCACCGAGCGCCCACGCGGCTTCATACTCGAGACCGCCGGAAGCACCCTGGTACTCTGGTTTATCCTTGACCGAAAAATGTGTCGGGTCGACGGTGGAGATTCGGCCACAGGCGATAGTGCAGCTGAAACAGGCGCCATTGGTGGTCAGGTTTGGCCTGCCGTCACTCTTGCGCGGCTCGGCCATCGCCTCGGCGGAAATGTTTTCCGCGCCCTCGAAACCGACATCGCGCATATTGCGCGCGGGTAATGCACCAACCCCGTTGATGACGTTCATAAGCACCTGGGTGCCGTAGGCCGGCAGCCCCTGGCCGGTGACCGCGTTCTCGGCGAGGACCGCCTTGCCATCATTGGTCGCCGCCATAAACGCCTTGGCATCATTGATATTACCGATGCCCCCGGTACCGCGCACCGCAACAGCCTTAAGATTCTTCGAAGCCATCACCGTACCAACCCCGGAACGCCCGGCAGCACGGTGCTTGTCATTCATCACCGCGGAATAGAGACAGCCGTGTTCAGCAGTACGCCCGACACAGGCGACGCGCAATTGCGGGTCCTGGTGGGTCTGGTGCAGGATATCATCGGTTTCCCAGGCTGACTTGCCCCAGATTCCATCACCCGGGCGCAGCTCGGCCTTGTCGTCCTGGATCAGCAGGTAGACCGGTTTATCCGATTTACCTTCGAAGATAATCATATCCCAGCCGGCAAATTTCAGTTCCGCGCCGAAAAAACCGCCCGAGTTCGAGCAGGCAATCGCGCCGGTTAACGGGCTTTTACAAATGACCGAGTAGCGGCCGCCGGTTGAAGCCATGGTGCCGGTCAGCGGACCGGTGGCCATGATCATTTTGTTATCGGGTCCGAGCGCGTCGCACATGGGATCGACTTCCTCGGTCAAATACTTGGATGCCAGCCCACGCTGGCCCAGGTACTGGTCGGCCCACTCCATGTTGAGTGGTTCGGACGTGCAGGTGCCTTTAGAGAGATCTACTCTCAGGATTTTTCTGGTCCATGACATGATTCATTACCCCCATTATTAAGCGGTTGCTTCGGCGGATGGCAGGCTCTTCGCCGCCGAGGCCAGCATGCGATCGTAACCGGTCCAGTCAGCATCGACATAGGTTATCGCATCGGTAGGACAAGCTGCCGCGCATTGCGGGTCACCGCCACAAAGATCACATTTGACGACCTTGCCGGTCGCCTGCGAGTAATTGACGGTGCCAAACGGGCAGGCAATGGTGCAGACCTTGCAGCCGACACACTTGTCGTCGGAGATCACCTTGGCACCGGTGGTCAGATCGACGCTGATCGCGTCTACCGGGCAGGCACGCATGCACCAGGCTTCATCACACTGGGTGCAGGTATAGGGCGCGAATCTCCCTTCGTGATGAAAGGTGAATACCTTGATATACGATCGTGAAGGGTTAAAAGTCCCGGTGTGCTCGTAGGAACAAGCCATTTCGCACTGGAGACAGCCGGTACACTTACCCGGATCGATGTTGAGGGATTTCTGCATTATATCCTCCGATTGTGTCGTTATTATCGTTCCCGCAGGTTCACTCTTTTTTTATCCTGTCGGAACGCCTCAGGTCAAGGTGTAAAAATACCACTGTCGCCGCCGCTTTTATAGCCCTGGACAGCAAATTTAATCGGCTTTTGCAGCAGGATCGTCCTTAACCGCAAAAAAAATTGCGCTGCCCCTACCATTTTTGCTTCGTCTATGCCTCAATTATCATCCTGAAGGACTACACTCCGTTAGATGAGCGACAAAATCTCTAATGCCCCCGGCTGCGCTGACCCATTCGATCCCGATTCGATCAGCCTGAGTGCGGCACTGGCCAGGATCGAGGAACGGGTTGTACCGGTTCACGCCTGCGAGCGCCTGCCGATTCGCGAGTGCCTGGATCGGGTCAACAATGAAGCCGTAAAATCACCTCACAATGTGCCGCCGCTGCCCAATTCAGCCATGGATGGGTTTGCGTTGGCAATCGACAGCCTGGCGCAGGGAACGGTTACCGAACTTGACGAAATCGGCACCGTATTTGCTGGCACTCCTTTTACCGGATCCTGTGAACCGGGGCAGTGCGTTCGCATCATGACCGGGGCATTGATTCCAGAAGGCACCGACGCGGTAATCATGCAGGAACAGGTAGAAGTTACCGACGCCGGCAAGATCCGCGTCGACTCCGATCATCGAATCGGCGAAAACATCCGCCAGGCCGGCGAGGATATAGCGAAAGGCGAAACGGTAATTGATGCCGGCGCCAGGCTCAGCCCTGCCGATCTCGGCGTACTGGCATCGCTCGGCATCGCTCAACTGCAGGTAAAACGTAAGCCCGTGGTCGCGTTTTTCTCTACCGGCGACGAACTGGTGTCAATCGGCGAGCCGCTCGAACCCGGTAAAATTCATGACAGTAATCGCTATAGCCTGCACGGTATGCTGTCTAGCCTGGCGGTCGATATCATCGATCTCGGCGTTGTCAAGGATGAGCCGAAAGCCATGCGCGAGGTGCTCGAAAAAGCATCTTTACAGGCCGATTTAATCATCAGTACCGGCGGTGTCTCGGTCGGGGAAGCCGACTTCATAAAACCGGCACTTGCGGACCTCGGTACTACCGAGTTCTGGAAAATCGCCATCAAGCCGGGACGCCCACTCACTTTTGGCCAGATCGAAGCCAGCATCTTCATGGGACTGCCCGGCAATCCGGTTGCGGTAATGGTAACTTTCAGCCAGTTCGTGGTGCCCGCGATCCATGCCCTCGCCGGCGCAATTCCGAGGCGTCCCGCATTGTTTCGCGCCCGCGCACTCGACCCGATGCGCAAGAAACCGGGACGCTACGAGTTCCAACGCGGTATCGCAAGCCTCGACGAAAACGGTGAATGGCAGGTGGCTAAAACCGGTAAGCAGGGATCCGGCATTCTGACCTCGATGAGCCGCGCAAATTGCTTTATCGTATTGCCCGATGAAAACACCGGCGTTGAAGCCGGTGACGAAGTCAAGATCCAGTTCTTCGACTGGTCTTTATAGACACTATGGCTGAAGTACTCTATTTCGCACGGCTTGCCGAAGAATTTGGCATGAAATCAGAACAAATCGATCTATCAGCCAAGTGCCAAACCGTTGCCGACCTGGTTGAGGTACTTCGGTCCCGCGGCGAACCCTTTGACAGCACCTTTGACGGCAAAACCCAGGTACTGGTAGCAATTAACCAGGAAATGAGCGAACCGACTGCAGCAATTAGCAACACCGACGAGATCGCGTTCTTCCCCCCGGTAACCGGTGGTTAAAAATGGGGGACAATATACTTATTTCTCAAGAGAAATAAGTATATTGTCCCCGATGTTCCGAGGATGACGTAGAATTTGGTGCGGGTATAGCGGTAGAAGTTTACTCAGGAACTCCAGCCTTGCGTAAAGCCCCGACATAATGCTCAAGATCCTTAGCGCGCATATAGTTTGCTTCACGGTGCTCTTTCTCAAGTGAAATATCTGGACTTATCGCAAGTGCCTCATCGACCGCCCAGGAGGCATCTTCGAGTAAACCTAGCTCGGCATAGGTTGCAGCGAGATTTAAATGGATGCGATCGAATGCAGGATTGCGCTCACGACCATTCTCTAAAATCGCTACAGCATCCTTGTATTTGCCCAACAGGAACAAAACCCGACCTTGGACGGCCAGATAGATACCCGTGCCCTGCGGATTGATCTTTTTGGCATGATCGAGGGCCGTGAGTGCCTGCTCCAACTCTCCGGTAAAACTAGAAATAAATGCCAAGGCTGCGTGTCCATCGGCATAATTTGGATGCACCTCGATTGTCCGTCGTGCTGCCTCTAGTGCCGTCTGGTGCTCGCGTTGCGCCAGGTAAAGCAGGCTGCGGGTCAGATAGATCTGGGGAATACTATCATCAAGCGACAACGCTTTTTCAGCAAATTCCAGGCCAAGCCTGATCGACCTTTTCCTGTCCTGGGTCCAGTTAAAATTTACCTCGGAGCCGTAGGTCAATGCGATATTGGCATAGGCCCTGGCATAATCAGGATCGAGTGTCACAGTCTGTTTAAACAGTTCGCGTGCCTCGACAACCGTCTCTCGAGAGAACCGATTGTATTGCTCTATGCCTCGTAGCAATAGGTCATAAGCCTCTGGATTAGTTGTTTCTACCT
>Ga0265303_10000672_pt1 | contig 19743 bp, 20 predicted proteins | sample Helome_2_FD_192494 | JGI IMG/M metagenome (GOLD analysis project Ga0265303, IMG submission 192494) | Marine sediment microbial communities from subtidal zone of North Sea - Hel_20160317 (Illumina Assembly) | ecosystem: Environmental > Aquatic > Marine > Subtidal zone > Sediment ... | reverse complement strand
CGACGCCTTCTTCGAGTGCCATCTGCAGCTCGGCGGTCGACTTGTTGCTGCCATGGAACACGAGACGTTCGGCCGGTATCCCTGCAGAACGGGCAACGTACAACTCTCCTCCGGTTGCGACGTCGATGGACATGCCTGCGTCGTAGGCGATTCGTGCCATCGCCCTGCAAAGAAAGGCCTTGGAGGCGTAGGCCACGCCATCGGGAAATGCACCAGCCGCCTCGCGGCACCGGTCGATCAGGTGCTGTTCGTCGTAGAGGAAGAGCGGAGTCCCGAATCGTTCAGCTACGTCGACGACATCGCAGCCGCCGACGCTGAGCCTGCCGCCAACAACCGTCGCTGTCTGTGGGAGGAGGCCCTGATCGAGGGGGCCGGAGGTCACATCCGCTCCGGGATCTCGATGCCGAGGAGGTCCAGCAGCAAGGCGAGGGTCCGCAGCGTCGTCTCCACCAACGTGAGCCACGAGGCCTGCCGGTCGGCATCTTCCTCGGTGAGGATGTGACAGTGCTCGTAGAACCGGCTGAAGTCGGTTGCGACGTCGTATGCGTACTCGGCGAGGACGTTGGGGGCGCGGAGATCCGCAGCGCGCTCGAGAATGTGGGGAAGCCGGATGAGGCGAAGCATCAGATTACGTTCCTGCTCGACCGTTGGGTCGATGACCGGTCCGAGTCCGATACCGAGCTCTGTTGCCTTCCGAAGAACCGACTTGATGCGAACCGCCGAATACTGCAGGTAGGGGCCGGTCTTGCCCTCGAACGATGCAAAGCGGTCAAGGTCGAACACGTAGTTCGACGTCCGATGGTTGGACAAGTCCCCGAACTTCAGCGCAGCGAGGCCAACGCGTCTGGCGATCTCCGCTCGCTCTTCAGCCGGATAGTCCTCAGCGATGTGGGCTGCGTCCAGCCGTTCTGAGGCTGCCGAGGTCACGAGGTCGATCAGGTCACCGAGCCGCAGCACGTCACCCTCGCGAGTCTTGAACGGCTTGCCGTGGGTGTCGTTGACCGTGCCGAAGCCAATGTGTTCGAGGACCGTGTCCTCAGCACCCATTCCGGCCTTTCGGGCAGCCCGAAACACCTGTTCGAAGTGGAGGCCCTGGCGTGCATCCACTACATACAGGACCGCATCGGCATCCATGTCCGCCACGCGCATCTCGACCGTTGCGAGATCTGTGGTGGAGTACAGGAACGAACCGTCCGACCGCGTAAGCAGGAGGGGCGGCAGCTCCCTTTTGTCCGATTCCTCGGAAACATCGACGATGACGGCCCCCTGGGACTCGCGGGCCACCCCCTCGTTGAGGAGCCTGATGACGAGAGGTTCAAGCCTGTCGTTGACGGTCGATTCGCCGTACCAGACATCGAACTCGACATCGAGGTCGGCGAAGTCCTTCTTCTGCTCGGCAACCGAGACATCGTGGAAGTGCTGCCACAGCGCGAGGTACCCGGCTCTGCCGTTCTGGAGGTCGAATGTTGCTACCCGTGCCCTCTCGGCAACAGCCGGGTCCTCGGCGCAACGGGCGGTGATGATCGGATACATGTCTGACAGGTCATCGAGCGTCACCGGCGAATCGGAAGGGTACGGACCATCGATGTCTGGGTCGTACTCGGGATCGAAATAAGGAAGATCACCCTGGCGATCCTCGAGTTCCACGATCAGTTGTCCGATCGGCATTCCCCAATCGCCAATGTGGATGTCACCAATGGTCTCGTGGCCGAGGAAGCGGAACAGCCGCTTGACGGATTCACCAATCACGGCTGCGCGAAGGTGGCCGACGTGCAACGCCTTGGACATGTTCGGACCGCCGTAGTCCACGACCACGGTCATGGGATCTGACACCTTCGGTGTTGCTAGGCGCTCATCATCCGCCATCGTGTTGATGGCCTCCGAAAGTGCTTGCGATGTGACCGTGATGTTGATGAATCCTGGTCCCGCGATGGACAGCCCTTCGACGATCCCAGGCACGTCGATGCGGTCGACAACAGCTTCAGCGATCTCGCTCGGCGACCGTCCTGCTTCCTTCGCAGCGGCGAGGGCTCCGTTGCACTGGAAGTCGGCGAGTTCGGGTCGCTGTGAGACGACAACCTCGCCAAATCGGGCGGAGACGCCCTCGGCGACGAACGCAGCAGAGAACAGTTCGGTGAGGGTGGTGCGCAATGACATGTGGTGCCTCAAGGGGGTATGGGAAGGGCGAGGGCTGGTGCCAGGGATGCCGAGGTTACAATTCCTGTGCGCCCCAGTAGCTCAGGGGATAGAGCATCGGCCTCCGGAGCCGTGAGCGCAGGTTCGAATCCTGCCTGGGGCACTGTGCTGTCGATGCCATGGTGGCGCCGGTTACACAGCGTCCAGCCGCTCGCGGACGATACGGTTGACCATCGCGCCGTCGACATCCTCACCTGACCTCATCACGGATCCGATCACCCTCCCAGCTGGAGTGTCGGAATCCGCGTCGAGCTCGGCAATGGCCTTGTCCACAAGGGCGACGGTTGCAGCCTCGTCGAGGGTCTGCGGGAGGTAGCGGCCCAGATACTCGATCTCGAATGTCAGAATCGACGCCTGCTCGGCCCCCCGCTCCCCCATGGTGTCGTACTCTTCCTTGGACTTTCGAATGCGCTTGACGTAGGTCGCAATCGTCGACCGAAACAGTTCGTCATCGGCGGCACCGGTGAACCCCGGCGCCGTCTTTGCTGTGGCAACCTCCGATTGCACGGAGCGAATGGCGTTGAGCGTGGCCCGATCCTTCGTCCGCATCGCGGTGATCTGGTCGTCCTTGAGCTGATCTTCAATGGTCATGGTGTCCCTCTTGGCGTCGCGGGGGTGGCGGGCACGGCACTCGTGATCCTATCGAACCAAGAAATCGCGAAGGTTTTCGGCAATTCTCCAGCACGGTATGTAAGCGTTTGCGTAGAATCGGATACCAAGTTGCAAGAACCGTTTGACACCTGAAAGCGTTTGTGAAAAACTTCACGTTCATCGCGCTGAGTGAAACCCCAAGGAGCCCCTTCCGTGCTGACCCTCACTGACTGGAGAGAACTGTCGGCGTGCCGTGACTCCGACCCGGATATCTTCTTCCCGGTTGGAACCACGGGACCCGCAGTCGACATGATCGATCGAGCAACGGCGATCTGCACCGCTTGCACCGTGCAGGAAGAATGCCTTCTGTATGCCCTCGAAACGAACCAGGAAGCGGGAGTGTGGGGTGGTCTTCCCGAGGACGATCGTCGTCGATACCGCAAGCGTTGGCTCGCCGAACGCCGTCGTCGCCGTCAGGCCAGCTGACCACACATCGCCGCCACTGAAGAAGGACCCGGGATAGCCCCAGGGTCCTTCTTGCATTCTGAAGTTGGTTCGGACGGCGAGCTGTTCGCTAGAGGCCGAAACCGACTCCGCGCTGTTCAGGCCTCTCGAGCTCGATGAACGCTATCGAGCCAACCGCGACGCCGAAGCGATGGCCCCTCACATCGGTGATCCAAAAAACATCGTCGTCATCTGCGACGGCTTTCTCATAAGCCGCGCTCACGGCATCGGGATCCTCGACATCGAATTCGAGTTCACGAGCAGCGGCAACGCCAATCCTGATCTTGTATGTCTCATTCATTGATGTTCCTCCGTGTACGAAGCATCGTACCGTCAGCTGATGACCAGCTCGGGATGTGAAGTCAGCCTCGGTCCGCGAGCGACAAGCTCATCTGCAATTCCTGCGAATGCCGACGCTGCCTCACCCTCGGGATCGATGGCCGTGATCGGCCTGCCAACATCGGCGCCCTCACGAAGTTCAGGAACCAGTGGTACCTGACCGAGGAGGTCAACATCGAGCTGGTCTGCGAGTTCCGCACCTCCGCCCGAACCGAACAGCTCGTAGCTCTTGCCGTCGTCTCCGGTGAACCATGACATGTTCTCTACTACACCGACGATGTCCTGGTTGACCTTCCGTGCCATCAGGCCGGCGCGAACGGCCACGCGCTGGGCGGTCGGCTGGGGTGTGGTGACCACGAGGATTTCAGAACGAGGCAGGTATTGGCTGATGGAGATGGCAACGTCACCGGTGCCAGGTGGCATGTCGATGAGCAGGTAGTCGAGGTCTCCCCAGTGGACATCGACCAGGAACTGTTCGAGCGCTTTGTGGAGCATCGGCCCCCGCCAAACGACCGCTTGGTCCGGCTGGACGAAGAAGTCCATGGAGATCACGCCGACGCCGTATGCCTCAGGAGGCAGCAGAATGTCATCGATCACCGTTGGCGGACGATCGATTCCCATCATCTTGGGAATGGAGAATCCCCAGACGTCGGCATCGATGATGCCGACTCGGAGACCCTTCAGGGTCAGTGCCACAGCGAGGTTGGCGGTCACGGACGACTTACCTACGCCGCCCTTGCCTGATGCGATGCCGATGACCCTGGTCTTGCTGCCAGCCTTGGCAAGGGTGATTTCCCTCGCATCTCCGGCAGGACCGCGGAGCTCCGCAGAAAGCGATGCCCGTTCCTCGTCCGTCATGGAAGTGAACGATACGTCCACGGCTGTCACGCCAGCAACGCTCATGGCGGCCTCGGTGACATCGCCCTGAAGCTGGTCCTTGAGCGGGCAACCTGGGATGGTGAGTGCCACGAGTACGGAGACGGAGCCTGCGGTGACCGTGAGGTCACGAATCATGCCCAGATCACCGAGCGATCTATGGATCTCGGGATCCTCCACCTGCTCGATCGCTGTGCGAACAGCGCCAACTTCAACCACTGGAACTCCTATCGGCGTAGTGCAAACGAGGTTAGGGACAGGGTTCGATCAAGTTCGCCGCGCCGCAACGCACGATCGGCGCGTGTCTCGTATCATCAGTGGCGAGGTGAGCGGATGAGTTCAGAGACATTCGACGAGCAAATCGAGACGATTACCGGCGCGCTCGGGGACGCCACGCGTCGCGGGATCTATGTGATGATCACCGAAGCGCGTGAACCGGTGTCCGCAGCCCAGATTGCCGCCTCATTCGACATTCACCCAAATGTCGCCCGCCACCATCTCGACCGGTTGACTGCCAACGACTACATCAGGGTCAGCGACCGCAAGCCCGCCCAGCCGACGGCCGGGCGACCCGCAAAGCGATACGAGGTGACGGACAAGGCGGTGAGCGTCCAGTACTCGTCGAGAAAGTACGACCGTCTTGCAGAACTTCTCACCGATGTGATCGAACGACTCGACGATGGCAGGGCCCACGACATCGCGGAGCAGGTGGGCCACGACTACGGCAGGTCGCTCGGTGCCGAAATTGGGGTTCCTGAAGAGGACGGCTATGAAATCGCAGCCCTCGCAGTGGCGCGAGCCATGATGGGAGAAGGTCTCGGTGCTTCGACCGTTCCGGGCGAGAATCGCATCGTCGCCCAATTCTGCCCGCTTGCCGAGGATGACGACGACCGGTCCAGAATCATCGCCCACATCGATCACGGAATCGTCCAAGGCCTTCTCGAAACCGCAGCCGAGCGTCCCGTGAGCATCCAACTCGACCACGTCCGCCCCTGACATGGCGTGGATCGAAACGTTGCGGGAGGACGAGTGGGACGATCCATTGGCGGGCCTGCGCCCTCGTCTAGACGACTCTGCTTCCGGGCGGGTGGACAACATCATGCAGGTTCACTCGCTCAATTCCCAGGCAATGGCCGCGCACCTCGCGCTGTACGAATCCGCAATGCGAGGCACGAAGAGCCTGAGAAGGGCCGACCGGGAGCTGATTGCCGTTGTGGTAAGCAACGCAAACGAGTGCCACTACTGACTCGAGCACCATCGACGCGGTCTGCGTCGAATCCTGAGGGACGACGCGCTCATAGCCCGCATCGTGGATGATTGGCGCACCGCTGGCCTTGGTCCCAGGCGCGAGGCGATGCTCAGCTACGCAGAAAAGCTCACGATCTCCCCCGCCGAGATGACCGAGGCCGATATCGAAGACCTGCGGTCAGCAGGGTTTGATGATCGCGATGCCCTCGACATCTGCGAGGTGACGGCGTACTACGCCTACGTCAACAGGATCGCAGACGGCCTTGGCGTCCAGCTTGAGACGTGGCTGCCGGACTCCTAGGCGCCACCGTACCGACGGTCGAGAGGAGGACACGAGATGCAGAGAGGGAGCAGCCGGGGGCCGTCGCCACGACAAACTGACAATGTCGGTTTCGCGGTCGTGCCACGTAGTACGAAGGCGATTTCAGCCGTTCGCCGCCATCTGTCTCAACACCATGTGGAGGATTCCGCCGTGGCGAAGGTAGTCGATTTCGATGGGCGTATCGCACCTGGCGGTCGCAGCGAAGCCGACCGTGGACCCATCTGCCTTGGTCGCCACGACATCAACGTCTTGAAACGGCGTGAGCGAATCTGTCACATCGATCGCAAACGTCTCGGTCCCATCGAGCTCAAGCGAATCTGCGTTCGACCCCTCGGGGAACGTGAGTGGCAGAACGCCCATCATCACAAGGTTTGATCGGTGGATCCGCTCAAAGCTTTCGGCGATGACGACCTTGACGCCCAACAGGAAGGTCCCCTTCGCCGCCCAGTCCCTCGACGAACCCATCCCGTAGTCGATCCCAGCGAGAACGACGAGCGGTGTCCCGGTCTCTGCGTAGTTCAGGCTCGCCTCATAGACGCTCTTCACCTCGCCGTCGGTGAAGTCCATCGTCCAACCGCCCTCGGTGCCGGGAGCGAGCTGGTTGCGAACCCGCACATTGGCGAATGTGCCCCTTGTCATCACCCTGTCATTGCCCCGTCGGGAGCCATAGGAGTTGAACAACCGCTGGCTGACCCCGGCGCCGGTGAGGAAACCGCCTGCGGGAGTGTCTGGCCCAATCGCACCAGCCGGACTGATGTGATCCGTCGTCACAGAATCCCCGAGTTTCAGGAGCACTCGTGCACCAACGATCGGTTCGAGCGGCGTTGGGTCCGGCCCGAGGTCCATGAAGAACGGGGGCTCCTGCACATAGGTGGACGCATCGTCCCACTCGAACAGCGCGCCACCCGAGGTATCGATCCCCTGCCAACGTGGCGAGCCATCGAACACGGCCGCGTACTCACGATGGAACTGCTCGGTCGTCACCGAGCTTCCCACAATGTCAACGATCTCCTGGTGCGATGGCCATATGTCTTCGAGATAGACATCGTTGCCGTCCTTGCCGGTTCCAATCGGCTCTGTGGTCAGATCGATATCGACGGTGCCAGCCAACGCGTAGGCGACGACAAGCGGTGGGCTGGCCAGATAGTTGGCCCGCACGTCAGGACTGATGCGGCCCTCGAAATTCCGGTTGCCAGAAAGCACGGACGTCACGACCAGATCGTTCTCGCGAATGCCGCGGGCAATGGGATCTGGCAGAGGGCCGGAGTTTCCGATGCACGTGGTGCAGCCATACCCAACGGTGAAGAACCCGACTGCCTCGAGGTCCTCGAGCAGATCGGACTTCATGAGGTAGTCGGTCACCACTTTCGACCCTGGCGCAAGCGACGTCTTGACCCATGGCTTGCGGTCGAGACCGAGCTCTCGCGCCTTGCGGGCAACGAGCCCGGCTCCAACCATCACTTCGGGATTCGAGGTGTTGGTGCAACTGGTGATGGCAGCAATTACGACATCACCATCGTCGAGGTCGAATGTCTCTCCTTCGTACTCAACACCGGCAGCCACGCCGTCCGTCGCGCCATCCGGCCTGAGCTGTCCGTCAAGGTCGACATGCCACTGCCGCTTCATGTCCGTCAGTTCGATGCGGTCCTGGGGACGCTTCGGGCCTGCCATCGAGGGGACGACGGTCGACATGTCGAGCTCGAGTTCGGCGCTGTAGGTGATCGAGCGCGAGTCCTCGCGCCACATTCCTTGAAGCCTGTAATACTGCTCAACGGTCGCGATCAGCTCCTCGGACCGACCAGACAAACGCAGGTACTCGAGGGTCATGTCGTCAACGGGGAAGAAGCCGACGGTGGCGCCATATTCCGGCGCCATGTTGGCGATCGTAGCCCGGTTCGCCACAGGCATCGTTGTCAGCCCGGGTCCGTGGAACTCAACGAACTTGCCGACGACGCCGTGCTCGCGAAGCATCTCTGTCACTCGTAGCACCAGATCGGTGGCCGTCGAACCGTCCGGTAGCTCTCCGGCGAGCTTGAAACCGACCACTTCCGGGAGCAGCATGTAGATCGGCTGACCGACCATCACGGCCTCTGCCTCGATTCCGCCCACTCCCCAGCCAACGACACCGAGCCCATTGATCATGGTTGTGTGGCTGTCGGTGCCAACCAAGGAGTCCGGGTACAGGGCGCCGCCCTCGTCCCACACAACCTTGGCGAGGTACTCGAGGTTCACCTGGTGAACGATCCCCGTCGCAGGGGGAACGACGGAGAAGTTGTCGAATGCAGACTGTCCCCACTTGAGGAACTCATAGCGTTCGAGGTTGCGCTCGAACTCGTAGTCGGAGTTGATTCCGAGGGCATCTGGAGAGTTGAACGCGTCAACCTGCACCGAGTGGTCGACCACGAGATCCGACTGGACCTGCGGATTCACCTTCGCTGCCGATGCCTCGTCGCCGGTCATTCGAACCATTGCTGCCCGCATGGCTGCGAGATCGACCACTGCAGGCACCCCGGTGAAGTCTTGGAGAACCACCCTGGACGGCTTGAAGGCGACCTCGCCCGAACCGACTTTCGACGCATCGTATTGGGCCACCGCCCGAACATCTTCATCCCTGACAACCAGTCCGTCGTGGTTGCGCAGCGCAGATTCGAGGAGCACTTTGATGGAGTACGGCAGGGTGTCGATATCACCCATGTCCTTGAGCGCATCAATGCGCCACACGTCGCGTTCACCCAGGGGGGTGTCGATGACCTGTCGTGCGGAGAAGGGATCATGCGTCACAGCGGGCGTCTCCTGTGTCAGTGGATTCGGACGATTCCAGCATCCAAGACTAGATGCCGGTGAGGGGCGAGATTCGGGTACAAGACCTTTCTGTGTTTCGACTGGCGAAAGGGATCACCATTGTTGCGACCCTGTCACCCGCGGATGACGAAATGGGGCAAGAATTGATCAATCTTGCTGGGTGGGAAGCGAAGAAATCTCGGACTCAGTCGCCCCAGTACCGCTGTTCCTCGAAGGGGTCGCCGTACATGTGGTACCCGTTCCGCTCCCAGAAGCCTGGCTCATCGCCGGCGATGAACGTAAGACTCCGTACCCACTTCACCGACTTCCAGAAGTACAGGCGCGGAACAACCAGGCGGAGCGGATAGCCATGCTCGGGCGTGAGTGCTTCGCCTTCGAAGGTCGAGGCGAAGAGACTGGCCTCGGCAAGGAAATCGGCAAGCGGGAGATTTGCGGTGTACCCCTGTTCGGCCTCGACCATCACATGGGTTGCCTCGGGACGGACGCTGGCGAGTTCGTGGATGTGTTGTGTCGCTACTCCTGTCCACGTGGTGTCGAACTTCGTCCACTTCGTGACACAGTGGATGTCCGTGGTTACGGACACGGTTGGCATGTTCATGACGTCAGACCACGAGTACCGCTGGGGCTTGCCTACGAGGCCGCCGATCTTCAGGTCCCATGTGGTGGGGTCGATGTCTGGCACCGAGCCCACGTTGAGAATCGGGAATCGTTTCGTGTGGTACTGGCCCGGCGGGAGCCGATCGGGGTTGATACCCAGCTTTTCCAACTCAGCTCGGTTCCGCGTGAAAAACGACATGGCGAGAAGGCTAGACGCTCCCACGTCACGGGATCGCGCCGGCCGACGCTGGACTCAGTATCCGGCCGCAGGCTCTACCGTCCCGACCATGACCGGGCCTCATCGACTTCTTGTTCTCATCGTTCTGCTGGTCGCCGTCATCGCGTCTGCCTGCACCTCCGACGGCGACGAACCGACCGGGCTACAAGGGGCCGACTCTGGCGCCGGCGATGCCGAGATTGCTCCGATCTTCTCCGTGCCGACCACCGACGGCGAGGAGTTCTCCCTGAGCGAGCACATCGCAGACGATGGCCGTCCCGTGTTCCTCAACCTCTGGGCATCGTGGTGCTTCCCCTGCCGAGAGGAGATGCCCGCGATCGATGCCGCATCCGTCGCGCATCCGGAGGTCAAGTTCGTCGGTGTCGCAGTGCAGGACTCCGAGAACGACGCGACCGAGTTCGCAGAAGAGGTCGCGGTGACGTACCTCCTCGGTTTCGACAGCGATGGCAACGTCGAGGGCGCCTACAACCCGCTGGGCCTGCCAGCTTCGTACATCATTTCGGGTGATGGCGTCATCGTTGAGCGCATCTTCGGCAAAGTCACCGAGCAAGACCTCGCAGACAAGTTCGCACAGCACTTCGGATAGCGATCGGCTGCCACACGCCCGGGGGACTGGTAGTTTCACCCACCCAGTTCCCGATCCTTGCCGAGCCCATGTCCAACACCACAGCCGATTCGCGTTGGACAGACGGTGTCAGGGACGTGGCGCCGATCCTGCTCAGCGTGGCACCGTTTGGCCTCATCTTTGGCGTGACGGCGGCAGCCGCGGATGTTCCAGCCCTTGCGGCATGGGCATCATCGTTCATCGTATTCGCCGGCGCCAGCCAGATCGCCATCGTCGAAATCCTGGGCGGTGGCGGGGCGCCCCTCGTTGCGCTTGTCACGGCCATCGTCATCAACGCTCGGCTCCTGATGTATTCAGCAGATATGGGGAGGTACACCGTCGCCACGCCATTGCGCGGCAAGGTATCGGTTGCCTACCTGCTGACCGATCAGGCCTATCTGGTGACCTCGCACAGGTTTCCTGACCCGAGGACGGCCCCCTCGGTGCTTCCGTACTACTTCGGAGCAGGGTTGGGGCTGTGGACCACGTGGCAGATCGCTACGACACTCGGCATGGTGCTGGGGGCCTCGATACCCTCGTCGTGGTCGCTCGAGTTTGCGATTCCCCTCACCTTCATGGCCCTCCTCGTCCTCGCCATCCGCGACAAGCCCGGACTCGTCGCTGCAGTTGTCGGTGGACTCGTTGCCGTGGCTGCGGTCGGACTGCCGTATCACCTCGGCCTCCTGGTTGGCACCTCCGCTGGCGTTGCCGCTGGAATGGCCTCGGAGAGATGGTTCACATGACGAGCGCCGCAACCATGTGGACCGTCGTGATTCTCGCTGGCATCGTCACGTTTGCGATGAGGTTCTCCTTCATTGCGTTGTTCGGACGAATCTCGGTTCCCCCAACCATCGAGCGCGCGCTGAAGTACATTGCACCTGCGGTGTTGGCAGCCATCACGCTGCCCGCCCTTCTGGCACCTGACGGCTCTTTCGACGCATGGAACTTCTACGTCCCTGCAGCAATCCTCGGTGGCCTTGCGGCGTGGAAGACACGCAGTATCGGAGCCGCGATCGTCGTGGGCCTGCCGTCGCTGTGGCTGCTGCAATGGCTGTTCGGCTAGCTGGCTCCAATCGACTCCGGTGGGCTCGCCAATCAGCTGACCTGGTCAGCGGCCCTTCCATTGCGGGTCCCGCCCCTCGATGAAGGCATCAACACCCTCTGCTGCATCCTCCGTGAGCGCAACAGCCGTGAGCCCGGTGTGGAGATGATCGAGGGCAGTCTCGAAATCCATATCCTCGATGGCGTAGAACGATCGCTTCCCAAGGGAAAGAGCAGCGGGCGACCGCGACAAGAGCGCCTCGGCGACCTCATCCACCTCGGTGTCGAGCTGATCGGATGAAACGACTCGGGTGACCAATCCGAAGGCCGCCGCCTCGTCCGACGTGATCACTCGGCCCGTGAGCATCATCTCCATCATCGGCTTGCGTGGCATCGACCGCAGGAGCGCAGCCGAGATCATCATTGGCCACAGCCCAACCCCAATCTCCGGAGTCCCCATTTTCGTCCCGCGCACCGCAATCGTGATGTCGCATACCACCGCGAGCCCGAACCCACCGCCGAGGGCGACGCCATTCACCCTGGCGATGACCGGCTTCGGGTTTCCTCGAATTGCACGGAACAGATCTGCAAGCGCCCTTCGCTCCTGATGATCGTGCAGCGGAGCGTCCACAAAGCCTGATGACAGGTCGCCCCCAGCAGAGAACGCTTTGATACCCGCACCGGTGATCACAACCACCCCAACCCCAGGGTCGATAGCCGCCCGCTCGACCGCATCGGTCATCTCCGCCATGACTGCGTTCGACATCGGGTTCCTCCGCTCCTCATCGTCGATCGTGATGGTGGCGGTTCGGTTGGTAACGACGTAGGTGATCACTGAGGGTCCTCTGCTGACGCGAACGCGAAAAGACTACTCAGTTCCCGCAATGCGCACCGTTCGGATTTCGGAGTCGCCACTATCGTGAAAGCATGCAGTGGATTCTGCTCGTCCTGGTGGTCGCGATCATCGTGGGGTGGCTTCGGGGTGGCAAACTCCGCAACCTCACCGAGATCCGCGTGAAAGCGTGGTGGCTGCTTCCGCTCGGGTTCTTCGTCCTCGCTGCTTCAAGCTTCGTACCCAACCAGTACCACGAGATCGCGGTCGCCCTCGTTCTGATTTCCTATGTACCACTCCTCGTGTTCGTGTGGCTCAACAGGGATGCATCAGGCATCTGGATAGCTGGAGTCGGGATCCTCATGAACTTCACAGTGATCTCACTCAACGGCGGAATGCCTGTGCTGGCGGAGGCCGCCATGATTGCTGGGGAGGCCGGCGAGCTCGTCCTGGATGCCAAGCACGTCCTCCTCACCGAAACGACCACGCTTCCGTTCCTGGCCGACATCATCCCGCTACCCGATGCGGTGCTGTCACTCGGCGATGTGTTCCTCGCCATCGGCGTTGCAGTGTTCCTCGAGGACCAGATGCGCCAGCCCCTCACCCTGTTTGCGCACCGCGTGACCGGTGTGCCGGGATCGGCCGCGGACCAATAGCGCACTGAGTCATTCACGCTGGGTACCCGGATCCCCTGGCTCCAGGACTCCGGTTCGCTAGAAGGGGATTTCGCCTCGGTAGACGAGCACCCTGCGCAGAGACGCTGCGACTGCGGGATCGAATTCGTACGCAGAACCCTGGTGGATTCGTTCGAGCGCTTCGACGGGCGATAGATCCATCTCAACCTGGCCCTGATCGTAGGCAGACGTGACCTTGATGATCTTTGACGGCACCGGAACATCAGGATCGAATTCAATGCCTGGCGACCGATACGGACGGTGCTGTTGCTCTACCACACTGCTCACATTCTGGAGATAGGGCGCCTCGGCAATGATCTGGGCTCCCCAGCGCGCAATGTCCTCCTCGGTGTACCCGGCTTTGAGGATCGCAGGTTCGTTGAGGGTGATGCGCCCAACGTCGTGCATCAGCGCAGCGTATTCGAGTTCTACGACGTCGCCCGGAGACAGGCCGAGTTCCTGAGCGACCGCCACCGAAAGGTCAGCCGTTCGGGTCGAGTGTCCGAGAGGCGCAAGGCCGGCCACCTCTGGGATCTGGGCAAGCGCCCTGATCGTCTGGCCATAGGTGACCCTCGTTGAGTGGTACCGCTCGAATGCGAGATGCCCGAACGCATAGGGCAACACGGACACTGCAGCCGCCCACAGTCCCATGACCGGCCACGTGAGCCCGAAGAGGGCTCCAGCAGCGAACATCGAAACCACAACGGCCCAGTCCTCGAGTGAGAGCAGCCACAGATAGCGCCCGGCGAGGTCGGTGCGCTCCACCCCGACAAAGGCAGCCACAAGCGCTCTGGCAATGAACCAACCGACGCCGCCAATGGCAACGGATACAACAACGGACCATGTTTGATCAGCGAGCCCTGCTTGGACAACGAGGTCGTAGGCAACGACGTACGTTGCCGCATAGACGGCTGCCGAGAGGGAATCCCCAAGGAAGTCCGTGTCGGTCCGATGGCGGAATGCTTCGATCCGCGACTTGATGATCCACGAGATAGCGAGGGACGCGCTGACGGCCGTGGCAAAGGCAGCGACATCTCCCATCAGGATCGATGCAGACACGATGGCTCCGATTCCGAGGCTGAGCCTCGTTCCTGAGGGTGCAGGGACGGTGATCAGGGAGATGGCTGTGATCACAGCAACCCAGATCGACGTGTCCATGAGCCACGCCTGGGTATCCACGCCGACCTCGGTGAGGCCGACGCTGGCGAACAGCACAGCTGAGGCAGCAAGTGCGAGCCAGGCGACCACGGTGACTGCGCGAAGCCGTGCTTCAGCCATGGCGCTCTCCCCGGTTCGTGTCCATGTGCGGGGACTCCGTGGCAGCATGCGAGTGGCCGATGCCGTGCTCCGCACGCCTCCTGGCCTCTTCTTCGGAGATCTCGACGGGAGAGCCGTACTGCTCCCCGGAAGCCGTGAGAACCTTGACGAAGGTCTCGACAATCTCGGGATCGAATTGCGTACCCGCATGGCGACGCAGTTCAGCAAACGCATAGCCCTGGGTGAGCGCAACGCGATACGAACGTGTCGAGGTCATCGCGTCGAAGGAATCGGCAACGGCAAGAATTCGCGCGTCCATGGACGGCCGCTCGCCGTGGTCCCCGTTGGAGCCGTGGTATCCGTTTCCATCGAAGTGGGCGTGGTGGTTCGAAGCGACATCGACCATGGGTCTGAGGAAGTCCACTTCGTTGAGCAAGTCCTCCACGTGGTGGACATGGGCCTGCATCTCGTGGTACTCGCCGTCGGTCAGCCTCGCCTTCTTGCGAATGACCTCCCTGGGCACGGCGAGCTTGCCGACGTCATGGATCAGGGCCGCCCAGCGCAACTTCTCGAGCTGGGTGCCGCTGTAGCCGAGCGCCTCTCCGATCATGTTGGAGAAATAGGCAACGCGCTCGGTATGCCCACGGGTGTAGAGGTCCTTCGCCTCGAGCGCCTTGATGAAACCGGCCAAAGTCGAGAGCTGCGCCTCGCGGAGCTTGGCGTACGACTCGAACGCCATGTACCCGGTGTAGAAGACGATCCCGATGAGCGGAAGGGTCGCGGGCCCGACCAGCAGATACGAAGCGCCGAGCAACCCGCCAAGGAACCCCATCCCGAGGTAGGGAACGATGAGCTGGACCGTGTGCGACCACTTGTTCAGGTCGCGGTGTCCGTATACCTGGCGGACGATGAACAGAACGAGTTGATAGTTGATCAAGCCGTACACGATCGCAGCGAGTGCGGAAGCAAGCGCGACTCGCCACACCGACCCGCTGGTGATCGGATAGGGACCGATAACCAGGACGTACAGCGTGACGGCACCGGTCGCCGAGAGCACGAGTTGGCCAAGGTTCACAGCGGGTTGGAACCACCGTCGCTCACGGATATCGGCCGGCTGAAGTGGGCCGAGAGCGGCCATCGCAGCACAACCAAGGACTGCGGACTCGGGACCGAATACGACGGCTGCGGTCAAGATCACCATCACGCTGGGCGAAGCAAAGAGCTTGTCGTTGACCTCGACTGTGTTCCACTCGAAGAACACGAACGCGCCAGCGAAGAGCGCCCAAAGCCAAAACGGTTGCGGGAACTCTTGGAGGAAGAAGAGTGCAACAATAACCAGGAAACCGACAACGCCAAATGCGATGGCGAGACGAACTCTCGCCTTCTGCTGCTTGGCCAATTCGTTCTGGAACATGGGTCTCTCGGGTTAGGAACGAGAGAGGAGTGGCGCCCGGGTACTCGCTAGCCGACCTTGAAAGATGCGGCCCCAGCCAATAGGGCTGTTGCCAATGCTCCGAGGGTCAATGCAAGTTTGATGACACGGCTCTTCACGATGTTTGTCTCCAGTGTCGTTTCCTCGTCGCTGACATGAATTCGTCAGATCAGGGAAAGGTGCGTTCCGCTCCGCTGGAGTAATACGTATTGAGCTACCCGGGTTCCACCACCTCCTACAGCCCGGAGGATCACTCGCCCAGGCAATTCGCTCGATTGTCAGATCAGTAGACCTGCTCCTAACCAAGACAGCCCCACGCTGCGATGCGATGGCTGTCCAGACCCCGCCCAGGGCCGCGCTTGCCGCATATGCGACAACCGGTGGTCAACTTATCGTGGAATCGCCCATGGCGCAAGGAAATCCCTTCCATATGAGTCCCACGACCCAGACCCGAGAACCCGCTACGAGGAGGAGCGGATCGACTACGCTCGCCGCATGGCAGTGAACTTCAGAGAACTCGAGGAAGGCCTCACCAGGCTCGAGTCCGTGGATGCGGCACGGGTGGTGAACCAAGGGGATCGCATAACCGAGGTCCATGTCATCGCTGCGGCCGAGAAACCTGCCAAGCAAGTGGTCAGGGATGTGCAGAGCCTCTCCATGGCCAGATTCGGGCTGTCAATCGACCGCAGAGTGATCTCCGTCGTTCAGATCAGCCCTGCCGATCTGGATATCGCCGCCGTGGCACGCGCTGCGCTGACCAGGGTCGGTGAGGTCCCGAACGGTTCCCGGACCAGTATCGAGGTCACACTCCGCCATGTCGACGAGGAATACGTGGGCTCGGCAACCGGTCCCGCGGTTGCATCGGCTCGATTGCGGCTGATCGGTGAAGCCACCATCGACGCCGTCGAGAAGACGTTCGAAACGATGCCGCCGATTGCCCTCGACGCCATCACGGTGGCTCGAGTCGGCCCTCGTGAGGTCGTCGTCGCCGTGGTCATCACCGCTGCACGCAAGGGTGGCGAAGAACTCAGTGTCGGATCAGCGATCTCTACGGGAAACGTTGACGACGCTGGAGTCAAGGCAGTGCTCGACGCCCTGAACCGTCGCATTGCAACGCTCCCTTGATGAACAGGCCGGCAGAGGCCCAGCTCTCGACAGGTCGAACCTCACCCGACAAGGGAATCGCGGTCTCACCACACTGGATGGCATCACAGGCTGGCGTTGAGATCATGAGGTCCGGCGGCTCGGCCGTCGACGCCGCTATCGCCGTCGATGCCGTACTCGCTGTCATCGCACCAGACACCTGCGGTCCCGGAGGCGACCTGTTCGCACTCGTCCACGATCCCTCCCATGACGCGCCCCGCACGCTGAACGCCTCCGGTCGTAGCGGCTCAGGAACAACGGCCGATGATCTGCGCGATCGGGGTTTCGGCGACATTCCGCATCGATCTCCGTGGTCGATCACGGTGCCGGGATGCGTCGACGGTTGGGAAGCGCTGAGCAAAGAGTTCGGAAGGCTCCCCCTTGCCGCCGCCCTCTCCCCTGCGATCGACATTGCACGTGCTGGCTTCGAGGTCTCCACCGAGCTTGCGGCATCACTCGCCCGCGTACACGACATCGTGGGCGAGCAGGCGTCTGCAAAAACTCTCTACCCGGAATTGGCTGCACCGAGGCCGGGAGCGACCCTGCATCGGCCCGCCCTAGCCGATGTGCTTGAGGGAATCGCGACGGATGGCAGGGAGGCGTTCTACACCGGCGAGGTCGGGGCTGGCATCGAAGCAGCCACCCAAGGCGCCATCGTTGCCGAAGACCTCGCACGTCGCCAGGCTGACTGGATCACCCCGGCACAGCTCGACCTCTTCGGGCGGACTGCGTGGACCATCCCCCCAAACAGCCAGGGTTACCTGACCCTTGCGACGCTGTGGATCTTCTCGCACCTCGATCCGCCGGACGATCCGAACGATCCCCTGTTCCAACACTTGCTGGTGGAAGCATTTCGATCTGTGGCATGGGAACGCGAGGACACAGTCTGTGACCCTTCAGCTGCAGAGATCGGTACTTCCGAATTACTGAGCCCTTCCAGACTCGCCGAGCGCGCCGATCGAATCGGTAGGGACAGGACCACTCGATGGCCGATGCCACAACCAGGCATCGGGGGAACCGCCTACATGACCGTCCTCGACGGCAATGGGATGGGGGTCTCGTTCATCCAATCCAACTTCACCGGTATCGGTTCCGGACTGTCGGCTGGCGCCACAGGGGTATGGCTCCACAACCGTGGTGCGGGATTCAACCTCATTCCAGGTCATCCGAACGAGTTCGCACCACACAAGCGCCCGCTCCACACGTTGTCCCCGACGCTGTGGACGGCCAACAGCGCACTCGATCTTCTCCTGGGAACCCGAGGCGGCGACCAACAGCCCCAGTACCTCGCTCAGTTCGCTGCGACCCACTTCCATGCGCGAATGTGCACGGATGACACACAATCAGTGCCACGGTGGCGTATGCAGCAACCCCAACCCGGCACGGATAGCGCCATCGAGATGGAAAGTCGTTTCGCTCGAACGACCGTTGCAGGGATGGAGCACCTCGGGCACGAGGTCACGCTGGCCGATGCCTACGAACCTGGTTGGGGGCCAATCTCGGCGATTGATGTCGCGGGAGAGCGAAAAGGCTCTGCCGATCCGCGCGTCTCGACCAGCGCTGCGTTGGCAACCTGATCAGCTGTCACTGAAGAACCCTGGGATGGCTGGGGCCGTGTCCGGTCGGTCACGTCTGCGGTGCTTGGACCAAACGCCGAGACCGATCGCGACAACCGCTATGACCAGGACGACAGCAACGATGGCCACCCCCACCCTCCAATCGGTCGTGGGGGTGGTGCGACCTGTGAGGTCGGCACGTAGCGCCACCCTCCATTCGGCCTCGATCACGCTCCACCTTTCACCGTCCCGCTCCAGCAGGACGCCAGTGCCATATTCGGACACGGCGAAGTCGATGAAGTCCCCAATTGCCTGAAAGTTCCGCTCGGGATCCCAATCGAGCATCGGCGCCTGGTCGGTCTCGGTCCAATCGATCACCGAGTCGGTGTCGAAGAAATTCTCCACCATGACGTCACGGTGATAGAGATCGAGTCGGTCGAGGATGCGCGCCCGGTACCACTGGCCGACGACGCTCGAAATGGGCTCTGGGTGTGGAGTCGAACCACCAGCCTGCCACAGGGCATGGTGGGCCATCGACCACGCAATTGCCGGACCGACGAATCCGAAACGCTCGGTGTTGATCACAAGCAGCTGCTCGTCCATCTCCATGTGTGCATGGAAGCGCTGCGACCCTGACACATACCGCGTGCCGTCGAAGCCGGAATCGTTTGCAGCCAGACACAAGGTGAGGCCAACGGGACCGATCTCCTCGTTGATCCAGCCCTCCACCAGCGCGGCCTCCCTCGTGAACCTATCGGCAAGACCCGGAGCGATACCCGTTGCTTCGATCGAGACCGGACCTTCACTCACCGCGAGCCACTCGGCCTCAGGGAAGCGGACAGAGCAAGACGTCCCAGCGGTTGCGCTCGCTCCATGGGAGCCGAGCCCGCCGACGAGCAGGGCCGCCATGCCAACCACGAGGAACATCTTCCGGACCATCATCTCCGAACGGTACAAGCGTACGTTCCACACCGGACACGCCGAGATCGCGAATTCCCATCATTTCCCAGCATTCGGGTTGCCCTAGCCGAACGCGGCATATACCCTGCAGGTTGCGAAGAAGGCGGGCTGCCCGCGCTGGGAACATCAGCCCGATTCCACCCCTCCCCTGAACCGGGATTTCGCATGGAAACGAGAAGCAAGCACAGCGGAGCTGCGTGAGACCTCGAATACCACTCGCCTATGCCGGACTCCTCATCATTGCCTTGGTGGCAGTGATCGGTTTTGCCGCGTTCTCACCAAGTGGAGGCAACGAGGCGGCCGAGATCGTCGAGATCTCGCAGGAGCCCACGCCAGACGTGCAAGCATCTGCGCGTGTTGCATCGGCTGTGCTGGCCCTGCGGGTGTCGGACGCCGAGAGCAGGACAGCAACGACCGACACGTCCGCGACGACAACCGATGCGGTCGAGTCCCAGACCATCATCGAGCAGGCCACCGTCACCTCTACCGACGACGCGGCCGCATCAACGTCGAGCGAGCCCTCCACCACCG
>Ga0265303_10000671_pt1 | contig 19752 bp, 17 predicted proteins | sample Helome_2_FD_192494 | JGI IMG/M metagenome (GOLD analysis project Ga0265303, IMG submission 192494) | Marine sediment microbial communities from subtidal zone of North Sea - Hel_20160317 (Illumina Assembly) | ecosystem: Environmental > Aquatic > Marine > Subtidal zone > Sediment ... | reverse complement strand
ATTCTCTATGGCTATTGCAGCAAGGTATATTAATTCAAATCTCAGATTACCGGAAAATGGTGATGTAGATTCACAGTCCGCAAGTTCATTTGCCGTGGATATTGCAGGTTACTTTCGTTCGCGTGAAATAGCCTATAATAGTTTTGATGGTAGATGGAAAGCTGGCTTTAATATCTCAAACCTTGGAGGCAAAATAACATATGAGGAAGGTGGTCAATCCAATTTTTTACCTTCAAATCTTGCAATAGGTGGAGGGTTTGATTTTATTTTTGATCAGGATAATGTACTGGGTTTAAATTTGGAATTCAACAAACTCTTAGTACCCACTCCTCAGGATTTTAATGGTGACGGCGTAATAGATTCTGAAGATAATGATATTTATCAGGAGATTGGCTGGTTAGAAGGTGTATTCGAATCATTCGGAGATGCACCTGGTGGATTTGAAGAAGAACTTCAGGAGATAACCTGGGCATTTAGTGCTGAATATGCGTATCAAAATGCTTTTATGTTTAGAACAGGTTATTTTCACGAAAGTGAATATAAAGGAGCAAGACAATTCTTCACCATCGGAGCCGGATTTAAATTCAAATCGGTTCAGATAGATCTTTCGTACCTATTCTCTACTTCACAAGTGAAGAACCCTCTTGAAAACACCTTACGTTTCTCACTTACATTTAATCTGGGAGCGGAGTATTATAATGATTAAAGAAAATATAGCTGTAGAAAAAACCTGTCCCCGGACAGGTTTTTTTATTTAGGCAAGTATCAGTTTTGCACAACTATCTAAAATAAAGTACATTTAGTTTTAACTCCGGTTAGCCAGGACATTTATCTCAATTTTATGGAAAAACGCAGGATTTCCTTTGATTTATTGGTTTTTGATAGTTTGGATGAGCTTTCCGAAAGAGAAAAAGCACTCATACAAATTGCGGTGGAATCCAGAGAAAATGCCTATGCTCCATATTCCCAATTCATGGTCGGGGCAGCAGTTCTTTTGGCTAATGGGGAAATCGTGATAGGTAATAATCAGGAAAATGCCTCTTACCCTTCAGGTTTATGCGCAGAGCGGGTAGCACTTTTCCAGGCAGGTGCAAAATATCCCAAAGTTGAAATAAAAACAATTGCCATTAGTGCATCATCTAATACCCATAAAGTAGACAGACCTGCAGCTCCTTGTGGAAATTGTAGGCAAGCCATTGCTGAATATGAACAAAAACAAAATTCACCAATATCTATTTTAATGATGGGGTCTTCAGGGAAAATATTTAAATGTGGATCCCTGGAAGATATCCTGCCTTTGGCATTTGGAAGTTCCTACTTAAAATAATCTTTTTTTATCCTCTTTAAGAATTTAGCTTTAGGCATAAATTCATTTTTTATATTGGATTTATACCTTTTTTATCATTTTTTTTTCACTATTGATTTAATGTGTATTTTTGTTTTTCCTTGATATTCCTGAACTATTCACATCTGAATTTTTCAGCAAAAAAAAAGAACACAATAAATAAAATTATTTGATGAAGAAAGTTACCAAAGAGGTATACCTAAAATGGTACGAGGAAATGTTGTTCTGGAGAAAGTTTGAAGATAAACTGGCTGCCTTATATATTCAACAAAAAGTTCGCGGATTTTTGCACCTCTATAATGGTCAGGAAGCTGTTTTAGCAGGCGCCTTACATGCAATGGACCTTAAAAAAGATAGGATGATTACAGCCTATAGGAACCATGTTCAACCCATAGGAATGGGTGTAGACCCAAGAAGGGTTATGGCGGAATTATTTGGCAAAGTAACAGGTACTTCTAAGGGAATGGGTGGTTCCATGCATATTTTTTCAAAAGAATATCGGTTTTATGGGGGTCATGGTATTGTTGGAGGGCAAATACCTTTGGGTGCCGGATTGGCTTTTGCCGACAAATATTTTAAAAGAGATTCAGTAACTCTTTGCTATATGGGTGATGGCGCGGTAAGACAAGGCTCTCTGCACGAGACCTTTAATTTGGCCATGCTATGGCAATTACCGGTCGTTTTCATTTGCGAAAATAATGGTTATGCGATGGGAACTTCCGTAGCAAGAACTGCCTATACCACAGATATTTGGAAACTCGGTCTGGGATATGAAATGCCTTGTGCTCCCGTTGATGGAATGGATCCATTAACAGTTGCGGAGGAAATGAGTAAGGCAATAGAAAGAGCAAGAAGCGGTGGTGGACCTACCTTCCTGGAAATGAAAACATATCGATATAGAGGACATTCAATGTCTGATGCTCAACACTACAGGACTAAAGATGAGGTAGAAGAATACAAGAAAATAGATCCTATTTCTCAGATTCTTGATGTTATTAAGGAGAAAAAATACGCCTCTGAAGAGGAAATTAAAGCGATTAATGATAGTGTGAAAAATCTTGTGAAAGAGTGTGAGAAATTTGCGGAAGAGTCTGAATATCCTCCGGTAGAACAGCTTTATGATATGGTTTATGAACAAGAAGACTATCCCTTTGTACAACACAAATTATAAGTAAATGGCAGAAGTAGTAAATATGCCCAGATTAAGCGATACCATGGAAGAAGGTACCGTTGCAAAATGGTTAAAAAATGTTGGTGATAAGATTGAAGAGGGAGATATCTTAGCTGAGATAGAAACAGATAAGGCTACCATGGAATTTGAATCATTTCACGAAGGCACCTTGCTGCATATTGGCATTGCTGAGGGAGATGGTGCGCCGGTTGATACATTATTGGCCATAATTGGTGACGAAGGAGAAGATATTTCGTCCTTGTTAAATGGTAACCAGGGAACATTAAATAATAAAGTTGAAACTACGGAAGACACAAATACTCCAGAAAAAACAGAAGAATCTACGGTAATCGCGGAAAGTAATATTTCAGGTGAAATACCTGAAGGCGTCGAGATTATTAAAATGCCGCGCCTAAGTGATACTATGGAAGAAGGTACTGTTGCTGCCTGGTTAAAAAAAGTAGGAGATGAAGTGGAAGAGGGCGATATACTGGCTGAGATTGAAACTGATAAGGCAACGATGGAATTTGAATCCTTCTACTCAGGACAACTTCTTTATATAGGGATAAAGGAGGGCGAAACGGCAGCTGTTGACGAAGTATTGGCTGTAATTGGTCCGGCCGGGACTAATGTTGAGGCAGTATTGCAGTCCAAACCTTCTTCAAAAACCGTAACAGCTTCGACTGCGGAGACGGAGAAAAAAGCTCCTCAGGAAGCAACAAATCAAGATAATCTAGAGGTAAAACCAATAAATTCTGGACAACGCGTATTTGTTTCTCCATTAGCCAGAAAAATTGCTACGGAAAAGGGAATAGATCTAATGACTGTTAAGGGTAGCGGAGATCATGGTAGGATTGTTAAGCGAGATGTGGAAAATTTTGTACCGTCTGAGAAGGTTATTGCTCCTGCTGCGGTCATTGAAACCAAAACAGCTCCAGAGAGCCAGGTAACTGCTCCGCAAGTCCTTCCAGTTGGGGAAGAACATTTTGAAGAGGTGAAAAACTCTCAAATGCGTAAGGTAATAGCCAAACGTTTGAGTGAATCTAAATTTACGGCTCCTCATTATTACTTAATGATTGAGGTTGATATGGATAATGCCAAGGCTTCAAGGGCAAAGATCAACAGTCTTCCAGACACGAAAGTTTCATTTAATGATATGGTGGTCAAGGCCTGTGCCATGGCGCTTAAAAAACATCCACAGGTTAATACCTCCTGGAATGGAGATACAACCCGATATAATCAGCATATTCACGTGGGTGTAGCTGTTGCTGTGGATGATGGTTTGGTAGTGCCTGTACTAAAGTTTACTGATCAGATGAGCTTAACACAGATTGGTACTTTGGTTAAAGATTTGGCAGGTAGAGCCAGAATTAAAAAATTAACTCCTGCCGAAATGGAAGGAAGCACTTTTACAGTTTCTAACCTGGGGATGTTCGGTATTCTTGAATTTACATCAATAATAAATCAGCCTAATTCTGCCATTCTCTCAGTGGGCACTATCGTTGAAAAGCCAGTTGTAAAAAGCGGACAAATAGTTGTTGGAAATACAATGAAGATTAGCCTGGCCTGTGATCATAGAACAGTAGATGGTGCTACAGGGGCGCAGTTTTTGCAGACCCTAAGAGACTATCTCGAGAATCCGGTTACTATGTTAGCTTGATAAAATAAAATCTATTTCTTGAATAACAGTCTTTTAATACATAAAATAAGGTATCCGGAGTATTTAGGGTACCTTCTATTATTTAGAATACAAATGAAGCATATAATTTTACTTCTGGCACTATTTTTTTTAACGGCCTGTGGTTCGTTAAAAAAAGCCCAATCTAATAATCCCCCTTCCGGCCCTGACGGGCTTAAAGGAAATTTGGGCGGTACTTTAGTGGAGAACAATGCTAAGGAAACCGAAACTACTACAGTAAAGAAAACGGGAAATAGTAAATTTTCAGATAGCACCAGAGTTCTCGGAATAATGAACTTTTTGGCATCAGACGACTTAAAAGGCAGGGATTCTGGAAGTGAAGGGATAGAAAAAGCTGCAAAATTTATAGAAAACATCTTTGTCCAAAATGGAATAAAGCCGTATTTCAAGACTTTTAAGGATACATTAACCAATTTTCAAAAGCCGGCTTACAATATTGTTGGTGTTCTGAAAGGAACCGATAAGAAACTTCGAAATGAATATATCATTATTGGAGCGCACTATGATCATATCGGTGTACTGGCAGCAGAAAATGGAGATGTCATTGCTAATGGCGCGAATGACAATGCTTCCGGGACAACCACAGTACTGGAACTGGCAAGGTATTTTGGAACTTTTAAAAGTAATAAAAGAAGTCTCATCTTCGCACTCTTTAGTGCCGAAGAAAAAGGTTTAATAGGATCCAATCATCTGGCCAAAAAATTGAAGGAAGAAGACCTTAATCTTTATCTGATGCTTAATTTTGAGATGACAGGTGTTCCTATGGTGAATAAGGACTATATGGTGTATCTCACAGGTTATGATAAATCCAATCTGGCAGAGGAAACTAATAAATATGCGAATAAAAATTTGGTTGGCTTATTACCCACGGCCAAAGAGTTTGGCCTTTTTCAAAGATCGGATAACTTTCCTTTTCACAATGAGTTTAATATTCCTTCACAGACCTATTGTACTTTTGATTTCACTAATTTTAATTTCTACCACAAAGTAGGTGATGAGGTGGACAGAATGGATTTTGAACATATGACTCAGGTAATAAATAATATGATACCTGTATTGGAAGGATTTTCAAATTCCCCCGAAAAAGAAATAAAATATTATTAAATGGCTAATGTTATAATTACAGGGTGTAGCAGGGGTATTGGATATGAACTGGCCCGTCTTTTTGCCCAAAGTGGACATAAGGTTTTGGCGCTTTCCAGAAATGATAAACCAATTACGGAATTAAATGAATCTAATATTACTGCGTTTCCTTTTGATATTTGCGATGATAAAGATTTGGAGAAGGTTGAACATTTCCTAAATGACAATTGGCAAACTGCAGATATTCTAATTAATAATGCCGGACAATTATTGAACAAACCTTTTCTCCAAACAAGCAGGAATGAATTTGAAGAAATATATAAGGTAAATGTATTCGGTGTTGCAGAACTTACCAGACTGCTTATTCCAAAAATGACCATTGGGGGACATGTGGTAACCATTAGTTCTATGGGAGGTGTACAAGGTAGCCTCAAATTCCCGGGGCTTTCGGCCTATAGTTCAAGTAAAGGCGCGGTTATTACACTAACCGAAATATGGGCTGAAGAATATAAAGAAACGGGCCCTTCGTTCAATGTGTTGGCAATTGGAGCAGTCCAGACAGAAATGTTAGAAGAGGCTTTTCCCGGTTATGAAGCACCTATAACTGCAGAGGAAATGGCCTATTATATAATGGATTTTGCATTAAATGGTCAGCGCTATTACAACGGGAAGCTATTACAGGTAAGTAGCACTACTCCTTGATTTAAATTTTTTTTCGTTCTTTTAAATTTATTTTGTCCCTTTTTCTATGGAAAAAAGGGTCTTTATTGCAAGGCTAAAAACAATAAAAACTATTTTTACTTCAATGAACGAAACATTGTTAAAATACCTTCCTGAGAATGCAGTCACACCTTGCCTTGAACTCATAAAGGCAAATAGTGTAAACCTAAAAATAGTTAATCAGAGGGTAACCCGACATGGAGATTATCGTTTAATGCCTAATGGTTCGCATCAAATTACCGTTAATGCCACGCCAAATAAATATCGTTTTTTAATAACGCTTATTCACGAAATTGGACATTTGGTAGCATTTGAAAAATTTGGAAGAAGAATAAAACCTCATGGTATGGAATGGAAGCGGACTTTTCAGTACCTAATGCTTCCATTTATTAGACCGGAAATATTTCCAACTTCTCTTTTACCAATCCTTGCAAAACATTTTAGAAACCCTAAAGCCAGTAGCACTACAGATTCTGATTTGTCTATGGCTTTAAAAGCTTATGATATTCCTACTGATAAGATTCAGGTTTTTGAATTACCTTCAGGAAGTATTTTTAAGTTATATAACGGAAAGTTATTTAAGAAGGGGCGAAGAAAAGTAAAAAGATACGAGTGTATTGAAATCTCATCGGGAAGGATATTCCTGTTTCAACCCCATGCGGAAGTTGAGGTAGTAATAAATGAATAATAAATGAAAAAAAATAAAAACTATTATGCGGTTTTAATGGCTGGGGGAGTGGGTTCCAGGTTTTGGCCGGTTAGTACATCTGCATTCCCAAAGCAATTCCATGATATGTTGGGTGCCGGTGTTACACTTTTACAAAAAACCTTTAGTCGTCTCAATAACTTTATTCCCAAAGAAAATATACTAATTCTTACTAATGAAAGGTATAATGATCTTGTTTTGAGACAGCTTCCTATGATAAGCTCAAATCAGGTAATTTTGGAACCCGTAATGCGAAATACCGCTCCCTGTATTTTATATGCGGCTTTGAAAATAAAAAAAATGAATCCCGAGGGATTAATGATTGTGGCTCCCAGTGACCATTGGATAGAAGATGAAAAGGCATTTGAACTCAATGTTAAGAGTTGTTTTAATAAATGTGAAGCGGAGGAAGTAATATGCACCCTCGGAATAAAACCTACTTTCCCTAATACCGGATTTGGTTATATCGAATTTGAACAAATAGCATCGCAAAAAACAAGTTCAGGCTTGTTTGCAGTCAATCAATTTAGAGAGAAACCGGATTATGAAACAGCAAAGGGATTTTTAGAACAAGGAAATTTTCTTTGGAATGCTGGCATTTTTATCTGGAGCATCAAAACCATTTTAAGAGCGTTCAAGGAATTTCAATCGGAGCAATATGAGTTGTTCAATTCCGGTTTTGATATATTTAATACCGGGAGGGAAAAAGAATTCATCGATAAAAATTATCCCGGAGCGGATAATATCTCAATAGATTATGCCATCCTTGAAAAAGCCAGGGAAATATTTGTTCTTCCCGCTACCTTTGATTGGAATGACCTAGGTACCTGGGGTTCATTATATCATAAACTCGGGAAAGATGAATATGACAATGCTATTGTTAACGGCAAAGTCTTAAGTGAGGATGCTTCGGGAAATATGATTCGATTACCAAAGGACAAAATTGCGGTTATTGATGGGTTAAAAGATTATATAATTGTTGATAAAGAAGAAGTACTTATGATTTACCCTAAATCCAAAGAACAATCTATTAAAAGTGTTTTGGCAGAAGTTAAAAAGCGATTTGGAGACCAATACATTTAATTATGAATGAAGATTTTAATAAAAATCCATTATCCGCTGATGATGACAAGCTTAGCGGAGAACAAGCAAAAAAGGATTTTCAGGGATTTTTAGGAAGCACCAAAAAATTTCTTTCGGGCCTTTTAAACATACGTAAGGATACCGATCAGGAAGCTACAAAACAAGCTATTATTGCCGACATATCTTTTAAAGGGCATACGATTTGGATATTAATATGTTCAATATTCATAGCTTCAATTGGTTTAAATGCAAATTCTACGGCTGTTGTAATTGGAGCCATGCTTATTTCTCCTCTAATGGGTCCTATTTTAGGTGTGGGCATGTCCATTGCAACAAATGACATTGATACGCTAAGACGTTCTTTGAAGAATTTTGCTGTTATGGTCGGCTTTAGTATACTTACGGCATATTTATTTTTTGAATTTTTTCCGTTAAGAGATGAATCCTCTGAGCTATTAGCTAGAACGGAACCGGATATCAGAGATGTTTTAATCGCCTTTTTTGGCGGTTTCGCTTTGGTCATAGCCAGAGCAAAAAAGGGAACTGTAGCTACTGTAATTTTTGGCGTTGCAATTGCAACGGCTTTAATGCCGCCTTTATGTACTGTAGGTTTTGGACTTGCAATTGGCAATTGGGAATATGCAACCGGGGCTATGTACCTTTTTATCATCAACACTATTTTCATTGCCGTTGCCACAGTGATAGTTCTAAAGTTCCTCCGTTTTCCAATGGTTAAATACATTAATTCGAAAAAGAGACGATTTTTTGCCAGGATCACTACTTTGGTAGCCCTCCTGGTCATGATTCCAGCCATGATTACCTTTTATAATGTTTGGCAGAAATCCCGATATATGAAGCAAGCACAAGATTTAGTTAAACAGACTATTGAAGTATATAAATTTAAGGATAGGGGAAGATATTTAGATAATCTTACTGAGATTAACTATAACAGGAAAGGTGGTTCTACAATTGAATTAGTTTGCATGGGGGATGAGCTTATACCTGATAATGTTATTAGCAGCTGGATAGAGCAAAAAAACACTTTTTCCGAACTAGTTGAAACGGAACTAAAAATTGTACAGGGAGGCAGGGACGATTCTGAAATAAAATTTAATTATATTAATGAATTATACGAATCTAAAAAGGCCGAATTGTTAAATAAAGATGAGCGAATAGACTTTCTGGAAACTGAATTAGCTAAAATGAGTAAATTTTCCACAAAACAAATTCCGTTTGAACAGATCAGTGCCGAAGCTATAACCAATTTTGAGAATCTCGACAGCTTAGGGTTTGCTTATAGAATAACAACTGACTTTACTAAGATTGATACAATACCAATTTTCGAAGTAGTCTGGAAAAAAGATGCAAAGCAGGAAGATATTAAAGAGGATACTCAAAAACTAAGTAAATGGTTAAAGTTGCGATTGAATGACAATAAAGTCCGTGTTAAGTAGAAGCAGACTAATTTCGCTCTTCAATATACATTTGTCTAACCTTTTTAAATAACTCTGAGGAATATACAAAATCAGTTATTGCTTCATTATCTGTTTTAAAGATTTCCTTATTGGTGCCTTCCCATTCTTTAACACCGTTTTTAAGAAAGATTATTTTTTCACCAATTTCCATCACAGAATTCATGTCATGGCTATTAATTACTGTAATAATGTCAAATTCTTTTGTGATCTCCTGAATCAAGTTGTCAATTAAGATCGCTGTATTGGGATCAAGGCCTGAGTTTGGCTCGTCGCAAAATAAATATTTGGGATTCATTACTATAGCTCTGGCAATAGCAACTCTTTTCTGCATACCTCCCGAAATTTCTGCAGGGTATTTTTTATTTGCATCAATGAGGTTAACCCTTTTTAGTACAATATTTGCCCGGTCTTCCATTACCGATCGGGATTGATTAGCAAACATGTCCATAGGAAACATAACATTTTCTTCAACAGTCATGGAATCAAATAATGCGCTACCCTGGAATACCATCCCCATATCTTGTCTTAAATCTCGTTTTTCCCTAACAGACAGTTTAGCAAACATTCGGCCGTCATAACTAATTGTTCCCTCATCTGGCTCAATTAAACCCAATAGACATTTCATAAATACCGTCTTCCCAGAGCCGCTTTGACCTATAATCAGATTGGTTTTTCCTTTTTCAAAAGAAGTGGTTATACCCTTTAATACCTGGGTATCTCCAAATGATTTATTTAAGTTTTCTACGTCTATCATTAGCCTAACAAAAGTTGTGTAAGAACAAAGTTAGATATAATGATCACCACACTGGTCCAAACAAAAGCGGTTGTACTTGCTTTACCAACATCAAGGGCACCACCTTTCATGTAATAGCCATGAAATGAAGGGACAGTAGCAATTATAAATGCAAATACAATAGATTTAATAAAGGAATAGGTTACATGGAAAGGGATAAAATCTAATTGTATGCCTTGAATAAATTCAGAAGATGTACTGTAATTCCCTAAAGAATTAGCAATTAACCCTCCAAAAATTCCGACGTACATGGATATAGCAATTACAAAAGGATAAAATAACATTGCAATTATCTTAGGAAAAACCAGATAATTAAGGGAATTTACGCCCATAACCTCCAATGCATCTATCTGTTCGGTTACGCGCATCGTACCTATGCTCGATGTAATATAAGAACCCACTTTACCGGCCATGATGATTGATGTAAATGTAGGGGCAAACTCGAGTATAACCGATTGCCTGGTAGCAAATCCGATCAGGTCTTTTGGGATCAATGGATTTGTAAGGTTTAATGCTGTCTGAATGGCCACAACACCTCCAATGAAAACAGAAATAAAAATCACGATCCCCATTGAACCAAAAATTAGTTCATCAATTTCCTTTAAAATTAAAGATTTCATTATTGACCACTTTGTAGGTTTTTTAAAAACCTCGCGAACCATAATGGAATAGCTGCCAATTGATGAGATATAATTCATAAAACTATGCGATACTTCTAGCTGTAAAAATAGTAATATTAGACTTCATTTAACCTTCATTTAAAATTTTAAAACTTAATTTAGGAATTTTTAAACCAGAACTTATATATAATGTTTTCCAAAAGCTATTTCACATCAATTTTATTAATTGGATTCCTTTTAAATTCTTCGGATGTCGTAGGTCAACGAAGAACCAAAGAATCTGCTAAAATACAAGTTTCTGCTCCCCTAAAAACCACTCCGAAGTTGATTGTTGGTATTGTCGTTGATCAAATGCGCTATGATTACCTGACACGTTTTTGGGACCATTATGGGGATGGTGGTTTTAAACGCCTGGTGAATGAGGGCTATAATTGTAAAAATAACCATTTTAATTATTCACCTACCAGCACAGGCCCGGGACACGCATCTGTGTACACAGGTACTACTCCGGCAATACATGGAATTATAGGAAATAACTGGTATGATAAGGAAATTGATCAACTAGTCTATTGTGCATCCGATGATTCTGTGGCCACAGTTGGAGCGATTTCAGATGCAGGAAAGATGTCACCTCATAGAATGACGGTTACCACAATTACCGATCAATTGCGATTACACACACAAATGAAGGCTAAAGTTGTAGCCATTGCTTTGAAAGACAGGGGTGCTGTTCTTCCTGGAGGTCATTCGGCAAATGCCGCTTATTGGTTCCTCGGTGGAGGTGAAGGGAAATGGATAAGCAGTAACTATTATATGGAGAATTTGCCTGCGTGGGTCGTAGATTTTAATTCTTCTAATGTTGTTGAGAAATATAAGAAGCCCTGGAATACTATTGAGGATATTAATTCTTATGACGAAAGCGGTCCCGATAATAATACCTACGAAGCGCTGTACACAGGCGAAAGCATTCCTGTTTTTCCGCATGATCTTCCAGGTTTATGGGATAAGAATAGTAAATATGATTTGCTAAAGGTTACACCTTTTGGAAATAGTATTACTACTGATTTTGCAATAGAAGCAATGAAAGGGGAGGAGCTGGGTACGGACAGTATAACAGACTTTTTAGCTATTAGTTTTTCAAGTACAGATTATGTTGGACATTGGTTTGGTGTAAATTCGAAGGAAATACAGGATACATACGTACGTTTGGATCGTGATTTGGAACGAATATTAAAGTATCTCGATACCAAAGTGGGAGCTGGAGAATATACCGTTTTTCTTACTGCAGATCATGGAGCAATTAATGTTCCTGCCTATTTGAAAGATCAAAAAATACCAGCCGGATATATTAATAGGACTGAAATACAATCAGAACTAGGAGAATTTATTAAGTATAAGTATGGTTCCGCAGATTTAATTAAAAATTATTCTAACAACCAGCTTTTTCTTGACCATAAGATTATTCAAAATTTAGATCTAAATCCAAAGGAAGTCCAGGAGGCCTTGGCAAGTGAATTGCTGTCTTACAAACCCTTTGAAAAGGTATACACCGCATATCAAATGCAAAATAATGAGTACACGACCGGAATTCCATACATTATTCAAAACGGATACAACATGAAACGCTCTGGTGATATATTAATGGTGCCGAAACCTGGAATTATTGATTATAGCAAAACGGGATCCACACACGGATCTGCTCAGATTTATGATACCCATACACCACTTATTTTTTATGGAAAAGGTATAAAACCGGGCTCAACAGCTCTTAGAACAGAAATCCCCGATATTGCGCCTACCATAGCCATTTTATTAGGGATTGCATTTCCTAACGGAGCTACCGGCAAGCCTATCACCCAGATATTAGAATAATTTATTAAGAATATTTTTCCATCTGAGTTTGCGAATAAATTTGCCTTCTTTTTGAGAAACCAGAAAGGGAATATTCTTTTTTTTGGCAATTGCATAGCCTTTTAAAGTGTCTATAAATAAACTCGTCTTTTTTCTTTTAAATGCAATTTTAAGTGAGGCAATAAAACTAATCAAATAACCATAGCGCATCCGATACATGGCCTCACCCTGCAGATAACGGGCCTGTTTGTTATAGGATGCTCCCAGAGGTCGTAAGTGCTTTATTTTTAATGAATTATCCGTAATAACCTTAAAATCATGATACTGAGCCAATAGCTCATCTATAGTATCCCAGCCTATGGAATTTTTTAATCCACCTATAGCATTAAAACACTCTTTGGTATAACTTTTAAAAGCACCACGAACATGATCTTTATTCATAGGGTGATTTAATTTCCACTGCCCTTTGGTATCTTGTTCATAAGCAAACCCACCTAAAATGCCGGCCCTGGGATCTGAATTAATTAGTTCTGATATTTTTTCAAAGTAGTTTTCCGGGGGTATAATATCAGCATCCAGTTTGACAATAAAATCGTATTGGTCGTCTAACAGTTTAAATCCTTCATTAAATGCTTCCACAACTTTAGCCCCGGGCATATGAAGGGTAGATGAAGATCTGTTAACTTTTAAAATATGGTTGTTTCCTAAGACAAATTCATCTATAATAGTTTCGGTTTTATCTGTGGAATTGTCATTCACAACCAAAACTTTCTTCGGTTGCATGGTTTGTGATAGAACGGCATTTAGCGTGGCTGCTATGTATGATTCTTCATTATGTGCACAGATTACAATATAATAATTCACTATAGTAAGTTATAATTATTCCGGTGCAATAAATCTAGTGCTTTCGGGAATCCTTTTTCGTTCGGCATAAACAATGTAATAACGGGGAGTAAAAGTTCGCAATAAAGGTCTAAGACCTAATTTCTTAACAGGATTAGTCCAGCTAAATGTATCTTTTATCTCCCAACCAGCTTTTTCAAGCAACCAATTAAATTGCCAGGACTCAAATTCATGATAGTGCCTGTCCCAGGGGTCATTTTTACTCCTGTACGCTGAAGCAAACCAAAGTCGCAATGGAACACTGGTAACAATTTTATCAGCCTTTATCGCTCTCAAAATATTGTAAGGTGCCAGCAGGTGTTCAAAGATTTCAAATGCAGTGACTACATCGGCATTCGAATTCTGTATAAAGTTAAAATCTAAATCAAGGTCTTCGCCGGCAGTATTTTCAACCTTAAAGCCATGTTGCTTCATGATTTCAGAAAATGGGTTGGTAATTCCCAAATCTAAAATAGTTTCCTGAGTAGTAATATGTTTTTGAAGAAAGGCAAGTGTATTTTTATACCTTTTACCTGGAAAAGTTTTTTCATACATATTTTCAGCATCTATAGACTATGGCGTTGATATTCATACCTGCGCCAACACTGGCAAAGATAACAACATCTCCTTTTTCTATTTGCTGATTTTCTATTTTTCCGGTTTTAACCATATGAAATAAGGTGGGAACCGTTGCTACGGAACTATTTCCCATTTCACGAATATTCATCGGCATAATTCCTTCAGGTATTTCCAAATTATAAGATTTGTATAATCGTTTTACAATAGCCTCGTCCATTTTTTCATTTGCCTGATGAATAAATATTTTTTTTACATTTTCAATTGGTATTCCGCTTTTTTCCAAACAAATCCTCATGGCATTTGGTACATGATTTAGCGCAAATTCATAAATTTTGCGCCCATACATTTTAATATATTGAGTTTTGTTGGTACAGGATTTATTATGTGATTCGCCGAAAAATAGATAATAGGCTTCTTCATCGGTAAATGTAGCAGAAGTATGTGCAAGGATCTCACCGGAATCTTCCGAGTCTTCAATAATGCACGCTCCGGCGCCATCTGAATATATCATAGAATCCCGATCATGCGGATCAATTACCCTGGAAAGTGTTTCAGCCCCAATTACCAGACATTTTTTTGCTATACCACTTTTAATAAAAGCATTTGCCTGAATTACTGCTTCAATCCAACCCGGACATCCAAACAACATATCATATGCAACACAGTTGGGATTTTTAATTTTGAGGAGATGCTTTACTCTTGTGGCTAAACTGGGTACGGTATCGCTCTGGGATTGTCCATGGCCTACGTCTCCAAAATTATGCGCAAAAATGATATAATCCAATTCTTCAGCATCAATTCCGGCATTTTCAATAGCATCCCGGGCTGCAAAGAATCCTATATCTGAAGTATTTTGTTCTTTTTTGGCATAGCGCCTTTCCGCAATACCCGTTATTGCCTTAAACTTTTCGATGATAATCTCGTTCGTATGGGCAAAGGGAGTTCCTTCACTCGTAAGAAAATTGTGGTGCTCAAAATCTTTATTTTGAGTAGTGATCGACGGAATAAAACACCCTGTGCCGCTAATTCCAATACTCATATTTTAGGGAGTTGACATAGTTTTTAGCAAAATAATAATAAAATCTATAGTACTATGCTGGCATCGTAATCAATTACGATGTTCAGAAGAAACAAACAGCATAAATTTAATTCTTAAGCTTCTAAGCAACCTTTCATATCACTGTGTATAGGTTATATACTATGCTTCGATATATGCTTCAATCGGAGCACAGGTACATATTAAATTACGATCTCCATAGGCTTCATCAACCCTTCTGATACTGGGCCAAAATTTATTTTCGAAGACGTATGGCAATGGGAATGCAGCCTCCTGCCTTGAATATGGGAAATCCCATGAATCATGGGTCACCATATGAAGAGTATGTGGTGCATTTTTTAATAGATTATTTGTGGCATTTGCTGAGGATTGATCAATCTCTGCCCGGATTGATATCATAGCTTCACAAAATCGATCTAATTCATCAAGGTTTTCACTTTCTGTAGGTTCTATCATAAGGGTCCCGGCTACAGGAAAAGATACTGTTGGAGCATGAAAACCATAGTCCATCAATCGTTTGGCGATATCAGTAACCTCTATTCCGTTTTGTTTAAATGGTCTGCAGTCCAGGATCATTTCATGCGCTGCACGCCCTTGTTCCCCGGTGTAAAGAACATCAAATTTACCGCTCAACCTATTCTTTATATAGTTAGCATTAAGAATAGCAATTTTTGTGGATTCGGTTAAGCCGGCTTCTCCAAGCATCTTAATATAGCCGTAAGAAATTAAACAAACCAATGAACTGCCCCAGGGAGCCCCTGAAATTGCAGTAATTGCTTTTTCACCACCAGTTTTTATTACCGGGTTGCCAGGGAGGAAAGGAACCAATTGCGCCGCAACACAAATAGGCCCTACTCCAGGGCCGCCGCCTCCATGCGGGATAGCAAATGTTTTATGAAGGTTAAGATGGCAAACATCAGCTCCAATGGTTGACGGATTTGTTAATCCTACCTGTGCATTCATATTAGCACCATCCATATAAACCTGCCCCCCATGGTCGTGAATAAGTTGTGTTATATTTTTAATGGAGGATTCAAAAACTCCATGTGTTGAAGGGTATGTAATCATTAATGCCGCCAAATTTTCTGAATGCATTTCTACTTTCTCCTGTAGGTCCAGTATATCTATATTTCCCCGATCATCTGTTTTGGTTACAACAACCTTCATTCCGGCCATTACAGCCGAAGCCGGATTAGTACCATGAGCGGATGCAGGAATAATACAAATATTTCTATGAACCTCACCTCTGGATTCATGATATGCTCTTATTGTCATTAATCCGGTAAACTCACCTTGTGCACCAGAATTGGGTTGCAGAGAAGTACCGGCAAAACCTGTTATTTCAGTTAAATCTCTTTCTAATTCCCGAAGCATTATTTGATAACCCTCCGCCTGTTCAACAGGCACAAATGGATGAATGTTTCCCCAGGCAGGCATACTCAAAGGCAGCATTTGACTTGCAGCATTCAATTTCATAGTACAAGAACCCAGTGAAATCATAGAATGATTTAATGCCAGATCTTTGCGCTCTAATTTTTTAAGATAACGCATTAATTCCGTCTCCGAATGATATAAATTAAAGACTTCATATTCGAGGAAGGGTGTAATGCGTATTAACGAATGCGGAATAACATCCTTTGTTTTTTCATCTATAGAATAAATTTCTTTGGATTCAGTCAATTCACTAAAGCAATTCAAAATTTGTTTAATATCGTCTTTGCTTGTTGCCTCATTAACCGATATGGAAACGGTATTACTATCAATATAATTGAAATTTATACCAATTTTTTCAGCTTTTATTTTTAAGGATTTGCTATCCGGAATCCGCACCTTAATAGTGTCGAAAAAAGCAGTGTTCAATTGTTCAAATCCTTGTTTTTCAAGCAACTGACCTAATACCTTTGCATTATAGTGAACTTTACCCGCTATATATCTTAATCCTTGTGGCCCATGATAAACTGCATAAGCCCCTGCCATCACTGCAAGTAAAACCTGTGCTGTACAAATGTTAGATGTTGCTTTATCTCTTTTAATATGCTGTTCTCTGGTTTGTAAAGCCATACGCAACGCCTGATTGCCATCTGTATCTTTGGTAACCCCTATTATTCTTCCGGGAATATTTCTTTTAAAAGCCTCCCTCGTGGCAAAAAAAGCAGCATGCGGGCCCCCATAGCCCAAAGGAATTCCAAATCTTTGTGTGGTTCCAACAACTACATCTACTCCGATTTCACCAGGTGGAGTTAATAATACCAAACTAAGTATATCTGCAGCTACAGCTACTTTTATCTCTTTATCCCTGGCTTTTCGAACAAAACTTTTATAATCATTTACCTGACCATATTTACCGGGGTATTGCAAAAGAGCACCGTAAAAACCTTCACCAAACTCGAATGCTTCATGATCTCCGGTTATCAATTCAATTCCAAGGGGTTTTGATCTGGTTTGCAATAGTGATAGGGTCTGTGGCATTACTTCATTGGAAACAAAAAATTTAACTACATCTTTTTTCTTTTGTTCCCTGTTTCTGACGTCAAAAAGCATGGTCATCGCTTCGGCAGCTGCAGTACTTTCGTCTAAAAGTGAAGCATTGGATAGTTCCATCCCTGTAAGATCGCAAATCATGGTTTGGAAGTTTAATAAGGCTTCCAATCGCCCTTGTGCAATTTCTGCCTGATATGGCGTATAAGCCGTATACCATCCTGGATTTTCAAGAATGTTCCTTTTAATAACAGATGGAGTAATACATTCGTTATATCCCAGTCCGATATAAGTTTTGTATACCTGGTTTTTTAATGAAAGTGAATTTATGTGCGACAGGAATTCATGTTCGCTCATTTCCCTGCTAAGATCTAAAGGTTTTTTAAGCCTTATTTCACTAGGAATAGTTTCATATATAAGCTGGTCTATACTTTCTGCGTTAATGGTTTTAAGCATTTTAGGCAGATCTTCTTTCCGTATACCTATATGTCTTGAAGCAAACAGGTCTGTCGTCATAATTCCCGATTTTATAGCTAAAATAATAGTGAACAAAATTAGGGATTAATTCTTGTAAAATAATCTATTTCAATGCGTAGTAGCCTAAAGTTTTTAACGAAAAAGATGCGTTATGAACAGTTTGGCTATTTTTGTTTAATGGGGTGGTTGAGCCGTATTCTTAATTTTTATTTAGATGCCAGCATTCATGTGGCACTTGCTGTGATAAGCCTATTATTGATCACTAATCTGCACTTAAACATTTTACCCGATCAGCATCTGATTCTTTTCGTTTTTTTTGGAACCATACCGAGTTATAATTTTATTAAATACGGGGTTGAAGCCAAAAGATATTTCCTGGTAAAGAATAGCTATCACAGGCAAATACAAATTTTCAGTTTACTATTATCAGTGCTTGCAGGATATCATTTCTTTTTTCTGAGTTATGAGGTATGGTTCATTTGTTTTGTATTGGCCGTGCTAATAGGGTTGTATGCATTGCCGGTTTCTCCAAAGCATAAGAATTTAAGGAATTCAGGCATCTTAAAAGTAATGTTGGTGGCACTTGTATGGACTGGAACTACGGTCATAATTCCTGTAATAGCTTCGGCCATTTCATTTTCATGGGACATTTGCCTTTTAATACTCCAACGGTTAATTCTGATACTTATATTGTTGATTCCATTTGAGATTAGGGATCTTGATTATGATGAATTGAATCTTAAGACAATACCACAGCGCATCGGAGTATCTCAAACCAAAAATCTTGGACTACTCTTGTCTTTTATATTTTATTTAATAACTTTTCTCAAAGACGATTTAAGTCGGTTGGAAATTATTGGAAAAACAATACTTTTTTCTATTTTAATAATTATGCTGCTGGCGACGCACAGAAATCAATCAAAGTATTTTGCCTCATTTTTTGTAGAAAGTATTCCAATTTGCTGGCTGGGAATCCTAATATTCCTGGATAGTTATGTTTAGAGCTTTTGTTCAATCATTTCTTTAATTTTTTCCTTTTCCAGCTCTGAAAGTTTATATAAATTGGCCCTTTCACAAAGTATGGTTAGTTTTTTGTTCTTCTTAGAAAATGCGGCGCAGGTTTTACAAAACAAGAGGTGAAAACCTAGTTTTATTTGTTCAAGAAGTGTCGCTTCCTTGTACTGTTTTTTATTGCAAATTGTACTTGCTTCCTCGCAGTTAATCATAATTTAAACCAATTTTCATTGAGACAACCCATAAGATTTGTTCTTGCTCTATGCACCATTACCCAAAGGTTAGACGCATTAATTCCAAGTTCATTACATATATCTTCAGTACTTAATCCACGTATAGTTTTCATAACAAATACGGCGGATTGCTTTTTTGGCAGCTGAGAAATACATTCCTGTATGGCTAGTCCTAATTCTTCATTTTCTATTGCATCATTTTCAAATGTGCTAAACGGATCCGCTACATTTTCTTCAAGCCAATCTCCTGCGGAATCACTTTGGCTATTATAATTAATTCGTACTTCGGCCTTACCTTTTTTTGAATTAATTTTTCTGTAATAATCTATGACTTTTCGTTTTAAAATGGCAATGAGCCAGGTGCGTTCCGATGCTGCTCCCTGATAATTTTTAGCCGATTTTAAACCGGCCAGGAATGTTTCCTGTACCAAATCTTTCGCGATCTCCGAATCACTAACCCGTGCCACGGCATAGTTAAATAGATAG
>Ga0265303_10000668_pt1 | contig 19789 bp, 14 predicted proteins | sample Helome_2_FD_192494 | JGI IMG/M metagenome (GOLD analysis project Ga0265303, IMG submission 192494) | Marine sediment microbial communities from subtidal zone of North Sea - Hel_20160317 (Illumina Assembly) | ecosystem: Environmental > Aquatic > Marine > Subtidal zone > Sediment ... | reverse complement strand
AACTTCAAATAATACAAGAACCGAATTGGCACAAGTAAAAAAGTGGTATCCAAAAACTGCAAATGATAAATTGACAGCTACGCTGAAAGTAATGAATGTATCATCTACTGGTGATGCTCGCGTCGCCGCTTCGCACGCAGTTGTAGTAGGGCAGATTCATAGTGCAGATAAACATGAAAACGAACCGCTTAAAATATTTTACAAAAAATTTCCTGGTCATACCAAAGGTTCGGTTTTTTGGCATTATGAAATCAATACAGAAGGAGACGACAATTCTGGAAGATGGGATTATTCCTCAGCTGTTTGGGGTGATGACTTTTCTGTTGTTGGTACAGATGCCAACACCTACCCAGAAGAACCTAAGGATGGTATTGCTTTAGGTGAAGAGTTCAGTTATCAAATAGAAGTTAAAGATGGTATTATGAACTTAACATTTACTAGTAAGGGGCATGAAACCAAAATATTTACAAAAAACTTAATCGAATCCGAATATACAACTACAGCAGATATACCTGAGCAAACACAAAAATTATTTGTGCCACTTGGTCAAGACGGGGTAGAGCGTAAAAATGGGTACACTGGTGAAGGTTGTTTTTTTAAGCTTGGTGCTTACAATCAAACTAATGGAAAGTCTCCCGAAATAAATAAAAACTGGTGTTCTGGTGCTGAAACGCATGGTGGTGATATTCAAAAACAATATGAAGACGGAAACTACGCTGAAGTGTGGTTTAAAACTGCGAGTATATATGTAAGTGACGATTCGGTATCCAATGAAGGTTATTTCTCTAAAAATGATTAAATCAATTAATTTAGGAATAACATGAACCTTCCATATCGAGGTTTTGATACCTAAAAAAATGATTATATGGAAGCACCATGTGACCGTTAAAAAACAATAAGTATAATAACACATGAAAAACAATAATAAATTAGTTGGCAAAAACGTCCTCATAACCGCTGGTGCTCAAGGAATTGGAGAATCAATCACAAGACACTTTATTGATAGTGGCGCTAATGTTGCCATCCACTATTTTTCCAGTGCTGATACAGCGAACCAATTGATGGAATACGCAAACAGCAAAGGACAAAAAGCGGTGACTATAAGTGGTGACTTAACAGATGAAGCCGATGCGAATGCAATGGTCGAAAAAACAATAGAAACGTTTGGTGGGCTAGACATACTGATCAACAACGCAGGTTCACTCGTTGCACGTAAAATGCTGAGCGAAATGGAGGCTGAGTTCTGGCATGAGGTAATGGACATCAACCTCACATCTATGATGTTTGTGACGCGAGCGGCCGCTCCTTATCTAGCAAAAAACAATAACAGTAGTATTGTTAATTTAGCATCACTCGCTGGGCGTAAAGGTGGTCATCCAGGCTCACTAGTGTACGCTACTAGCAAAGGTGCTATTCTAACATTTACACGTGCACTCGCCACTGAATTAGGGGCACAAGGCACTCGAGTCAATGCAGTTGCTCCAGGCCTTATTCTGGGCACTACATTTCACAATACCCATACGACGAAAGAATCAGCGAATGCAACAATAGTTGGTATCCCAATCCAACGAGCAGGTAACGCACCTGACGTGGCACGTGCGGTTTTATATCTGGCATCCGAATATGACGGCTTTATTACCGGTGCAACGCTAGATATCAATGGAGGCGTCTACAATATGTAGGCTATTAAAATAATTAAAACTAACGATGACATTTACTAAAAACTTCATATTAAATTTTGCAATAGCAACACTTGTTTTTACAATATTTTCTTGTAAAAAAGAAGCAACTTCTGTTTCAAATAATGAAAAGACAGCTTCAACTTCACAAGAACATCCTAAATTAATATTGACAGCGCAAGGCGTTAAAGATATTAGAGCACAATTGGGTAATATTCCAATTTTTGATAGCACATTAAAAGCGGTTCAAGAAGAAATAGATGACGAAATTGCTGCAGGAATAGACACGCCAATTCCAAAAGATTACTCTGGTGGGTATACACATGTTCGCCATAAGCGTAACATGATAGTATTACAAAAAGCGGGTGTTTTATACCAAATTTTAGATGACGAAAAATATGCGAAGTATGTAAAAGATATGCTAATGCAATATGAGGAAATGTATAAAACATTACCATTGCATCCAAAAACAAGATCTTATGCAAGAGGTAAATTGTTTTGGCAATGTTTAAATGATTCTAATTGGTTGGTTTATGTGAGTCAAGCTTACGATTGCATCTATAATTATTTAACTGAAGAAGAACGTAACAAACTAGAGACAAATTTATTTAAACCATTTGCAGATCATATTTCAGTAGACAATCCACAATTTTACCAAAGAGTCCATAACCATAGTACCTGGGGAAATGCAGCTGTTGGGATGATTGGTTTGGTAATGAACGATCAAGAATTAATTGATCGTGCTTTATATGGTATTAAAGGTGTGGATTTAGACAGAAAAGCTAAGGATGATGATGGAGGGTTTTTAAATAAAGATGGAAAAGCAGGTTTTTTAGCGAATATAGAAGAGCCTTTTTCACCAGATGGTTATTATAATGAAGGACCATACTATCAACGTTACGCAATGTATCCTTTTTTAATTTTTGCTGAAGGACTACACAACGTAAGACCAGAATTGAAGATTTTTGAATATAAAGAAGGAGTACTTCTTAAATCAATTAATGCACTTTTAAATTTATCTGATGCAGATGGTGAATTTTTTCCGCTTAATGACGGTCAAAAAGGAATGTCTTATTATACAAGTGCATTAGTAACTGCTGTAGATATTTCGTACCATTATGGCAATAAAGATCCTGGTTTATTGAGTATAGCCAAAGAACAAGACCGAGTATTATTAGACGATTCTGGTTTGGCAGTTGCACTTGGTATAAAAAATGGAAAAGCAAAACCCTTCGATAAAAAGTCAATTAATTTATCTGACGGACCAAATGGTACTCAAGGTGGTGTTGGTATTTTAAGAAATGAAGATATTGAGCTTGTTTTTAAATATGCAGCACAAGGATCAAGTCATGGTCACTATGATAAGTTATCATATTCATTATTCGAAAAAGGTGAAGAAATAATTCAAGATTATGGTTTAGCACGTTTTGTTAATATTGAACAAAAAGGTGGCGGAAATTATCTGAAGGAAAACAAAACTTGGGCAAAACAAACCATTGCTCATAATACAGTGACGCAAAATGAAACCTCTCATTTTAATGGGAAGTATGAAATAGGAAGTAAGAATCACTCAGTGTTACATTATTTTTCTTCAGAAAACGAAAGCGTACAAGTTGTAAGTGCAAAAGAAGCGAATGCATACCCTGGTACAGAAATGCTTCGAACTATGGCAATCATTAAAGATAAGGATTTCGAAAAACCATATTTAATAGATATCATGAAGGTAACTTCTAATAAAGCGAATCAATATGACTTTCCGTATTACTTTTTTGGTCAAGTACTAAAATCAAATTTCGAATATAAAACACCAGAAACCTTAAAAGCTTTAGGAAGCAAAAATGGATACCAACATTTATATGTGGAAGGTTCTGCTAGCGCTTCAAATGAAAACACCAAATTTTCTTGGTTAAACAACCGTAAGTTTTATACTTTAACCTCAATAAAAACTAATAAGGACGAATTACTCTTTACAAGAATTGGGGCTAATGATCCAGATTTTAATTTACGTAGAGATCCTGCATTACTATTGAGACGAAAAAATACTAAAAACACACTTTTTGTTTCAGCAATAGAAGCGCATGGTAGTTATAGTCCAGTTTCAGAATCTGCCGTTAATTCTAATAGTAGTATAAAAGAAATAAAAGTTGTTTTAGATAGTGAGGATTATACAGCAATTGCCATAACTAATGTAAATGATACTAACAAACTATTTATTACAGCAAATATAAATGCTTCTAAAGGAGCAACACATAACTTAAAAATAAATGATAGTAATTACCAATGGACAGGTGCTTATTATTTTAAATAAAAACAAATAAATTAAAAATTATGAAACGATTTAGTGAAAAGTACGTCATCACAAAAGACATGGAATGGGAAGAGCTTGGTGGAGGAGTATCAAGAAAGTTCTTAGGTTACGATAACCAAATCATGATGGTAAGCGTGAAATTTGACAAAGGAGCATTAGGTGCCCCACATCAACATTTTCACACGCAAGCTACCTATTGTGTTTCAGGTAAATTTGAATTTGATATTGATGGAGTAAAGCAAATTATAGAAGGAGGAGATGGTGTGTATATTGAACCTAATTTATTGCATAGTGCCGTTTGTTTAGAAGAAGGGGAACTAATTGATACATTTAGTCCTGTAAGAGAAGATTTCTTAACTGGTGATGGGCCATCTTATTTTGGAGATAAAAAGTAATAAGGAAAAATCTGCTAGTCCTATTCGTGAAGATTTTATGTTATAGACCTTTTTTAAGTTATTATTGGCTACGTAATGAACAGATTGTTAAATATATACTGAGTTAAAAAAACAGTTAAAAAATTTTTTTTAACAAAAAAATAACATATATTTGGAAAACCAATCTGGAAAACCAATCTGGAAAACCAGTTTAAATTATTAAAAAACAACAACTTAACTAATAAAAATAAACTATACAATTAATGAGAAAAACTACTTAATTACAAAAAAAAGGACGGGTGCATGCCCATTCTTTCAAAAAATTACTTCTTTGGATGGAAGTAACATTAAATACACGTAATTACTTTACTAAAAACATGATTTCGACAAAATTACAAATCTCATTCTCTTTATATAGGAATTTTGTTGGTTTAGAAAGTAATAGATAAAATGAGATCATATCCAATCTCAATTATTAATACTCAATAGTATTAAAAACTAAACAATTCAAACATAACAAATCAATTATGAATTTAAAATTTAAACTAGCAACTATCGTACTATTATTAGTTAGTATTACTTTATTTGCTCAAGATAGCTACCAGCTATCTGGAACGGTGGTATCAGGAACTGATAATTCACCAATCCCGGGGGTAAATGTTATAATAGCAAATACCAGCAGTGGAACTACAACTGATTTTGATGGTAATTATTCATTAAACGTCAAGAATGGAGATATTCTTGAGTTCTCTTATATCGGTTTTGTTAAGCAGTCTATTACTATATCTGGTCAGGCTACATTAAATGTTGTACTAGTAGAAGACGAAAATCTACTAGATGAAGTAGTCGTTACTGGTTACGGTACACAAAAGAAATCGCATTTGACAGGCGCTATCTCAAAAGTAGTTAACGAAAACCTAGATCAAATTGCAGTAACAAGAGTTGACGATGCTTTAATTGGTCAAGTTTCTGGGGTTAATATTCAAGCAACAAATGCAGAAGCCGGTGGCGCTCCTACCATAACAATTAGAGGTTTTGGTTCGGTAACAGCTGATTCTGGCCCTGCTCTAGTGGTTGATGGTGTTGTAGTAAGTTCAGAGTTTCTTGGAAATTTAGACATGAATGATGTTGAGTCCTTTGAGGTTTTAAAAGATGCAGCATCTGCAGCTATTTACGGTAGTGAAGGATCTAATGGTGTTATCATGATTACTACCAAGAGTGGTAAAGAAGGGAAAACAAAATTTAGCTACCAAACCTATACAGGGTGGAAAGATGCACATGGAAGTGATGATTATAGAAAGAATGTTGGAGATTGGCTTGAAATAGAGCAAGCTGCAACCGGAACGCTCTCTGAAGAGAGTATATACATGCAAGCTTTAGTTGCTGCTACGGGTGTAGATAGAGACTGGCAAGATGTCTTCTTTAATGGAGGAACTGTTACAAGTCATTCTTTTTCTGCAAGAGGAGGTACTGAAGATACTAAATTCAGTGCATCTCTAAGATACCTCGGTGATGAAGGTGTTGTTATCACTGATGATTACAAATTATACACCGGGAGTTTGAAGATGGATACAAAACTAGGTAATAAAGTAAAATTTGGAGTGAGAGCCACACCGTCTTACACAACGCAAAGGAGATTACCTACATCTATTCATAACCCAATACGTCAATCACCTTGGTTGCCTATTTACCATACAGAAGGATCGCTTCAGTTTATTAACAGAGATACTTATCCAAATGTTGGTGTTGGAGATTATTTTTATGAGAATCACTTGATTGAGATAGATTTTGATGGTAATGGTAGTGATACAAGACCACGTACTTCAGGTGACTCAAACCCATATGCACAATATGTTGAGAGAGAACATTATGAGTATAATACGAAGTTGTTTGGTTCTACGTATTTAAGTTATGAACTTTTAGAAGGATTGACAGCAAAAACATCTCTGGGGATTACTTTAGAACAACGAAAGAGAGAACGATGGGATGGTACAAAATATCATGCAGCAGGAAATAGTAGATCTTTATATAACCTACAGAATAGGAACAGAACTCGACTTATTTCAGATAATACCTTAAATTATAGCAAAGTTATTGGTGAGCATGAGATCAACGCATTAGCAGGTATGACTGTACAACAACGGAAAAGTGAAAACAGTGACATTACCGGTAATGGTTATACTAATGATTTGCTTCCAAATTTACAGGGTGCAACGGCAATTGCTGAATTTGAAGAAGTTAAAACTGAACTAAAAAAGATAGGTTATTTTGGTAGAATTAATTATGCTTTTGCAGACAAATACTTAGTGTCCGCTTCTTTTAGACGCGATGGTAGTTCTGTATTCGGTTTAGATACAAAATGGGGTAATTTCCCTGCAGTATCTGTGGGTTGGAATGCGGCTAAAGAAGATTTTTTGATCAATAGTAATTTTGTAAACAATTTAAAGTTTAGAGTCAGTTATGGTCTCACAGGTTCTGAGAATTTTAATGTGGGTAATGATCTTATAAATGCATGGCCTTATTTAGCCTTGTTACAAAATTCTAACGCTATTGTAGATGGTAGTATTACTGCCGGTGTTTCTTCACTCAATATTGCAAACACATTATTACAGTGGGAGGCTTCAGAAGAATTCAATCCTGCGGTTGAATTCGGATTTTTAAATAACCGTATAACAGGATCTGTAGATTACTATCAAAGAACCAGTGATAAATTGCTATTGGAAAACCCTGTTTCTTATATTACCGGATTTACGAGTGGTATTGTGAATTTAGGTGAGGTGCAAAATAAAGGATGGGAGCTCGAGTTGAGAACGAAGAATATTGCAAAAGAGAATTTTTCATGGAATTCGACGTTTATTGCATCTACTAACCAAAATGAATTATTAAGTTTTGGTGATTCAAACAATGCACTTATAGAAGATACTTATGGTAGAAATTCACAATGGATTAATCGAATCGGTGAACCTATTTCATCTTTCTGGGGGTTTGTAGTAGATGAGGAAGCTTATGATGATACTACTTTTAGAACAACCTATGTTGACAATCCTTGGAATAGAATTAACGGTCAAGCTGATGATACAATAGTTAAAGATTTAAATGGTGATGGTCTAATTACAGATGATGACAAAACTATTTTAGGAGACCCTTATCCAGATTTAGTTTATAGTTTTACGAATGAATTTAGAATGGGAGACTTTGATTTATCATTTATGTTACAAGGAAGCCTAGGAGCTCAAGTAAATAATATAGGAGATCAATATTTCTTTAATTGGTTTGGGAACAGAACCAGATCTGGAGGTGCAGCAGAGGCTGTTGCAGCCGGTCTTGTACCTGATGAATCTTTTATTCAAGAAAAGGTGTTGACCAATGAAGTAATTGCAAGTGCAGACTACTTTTCATTGCGTAATGTAAACCTTGGGTACAATATGCCAGATGAATTCACATCAAAATTAGGCATATCGGGGCTAAGACTTTATGCTTCCGCTCAGAATTTGATTTATATCACTGCTGATGATTACCATGGCTTTAATCCAGAACATATTGATGGGTCTAATCCTAGGGCTTATGGGTCTCAAAGAGCAGGTACACCTATATTTAAAACGGTAACATTAGGTCTGAACATTGACTTTTAATTTTAAAAAAATACAAATTATGAAACAACATATAAAATATTTAATCTTTGCCATTACAGGTCTTATTATCTTTGCCTGTGATACGGATGAGTTTTTAAATCCATTGCCAGAAACTGCAGTTGCTGTAGAATCATTTTATCAGTCTGATGCAGATGTGTTATCTGGTGTAATAGGTATATACGATGCCGTTCAAGGTGTCAATGAAAATACAACAACAAGTATTGGTCGCTCTAATAGAGGCGTTCAGTTTGAGCATCTTTTGACAGAACATCGTACTGATAATACGAGAAATGCAACACTTGAAGGTTCAAAATCTGATTTTCACAGATATATAGTGAATGCCAACAATGTAGAATCTGAAGATTATTGGCAATCTATGTATGAAGTTATTTTTAGAGCTAATAATATCTTAGACTTTATGGATATTGCAGATGCAGGAAATAGAGCGAAATATACAGCGGAGGCTAAATTTTTAAGGGCCTATGCTTATTTTAAATTAGTTAGGTTATTTGGCGACGTTCCATTGGTAACTAGGGTAGTTCTTCCTGAAGAAAATGAATTACTTTTCACAAGAGTTGCAACTGCTTTAGTTTATGAACAGATAATTGCAGATTTGCAAGAAGCTGTGAATACTCTAGATAATACATATAAGTCAAGAGCCTCTAAAGCCGGGGCACAAGCATTGTTAGCAAAAGTGTATTTAACGTTAGGAAATTATACTGAAGCTCAAACGCAATGTGAAGCCATAATTAATGGTGGAGAGTTTCAGTTAGAGAGTAATTTCGTAGATGTTTTTTATTCTGAATTGAATGATGAAATTATTTTTGCTATTCAGTATATAGCCGGTGATGCGAATGAAAGTCAAAGTTTTTCATCTGAATTTACTTCGGCGTTCCGTCAAGGAAGAGAGGATGGTCAAAATATAGTGAATGAAAATCTTAAAGCTGATTTTGACACATTTGGAGGAATCAGAACCCCAGTGTCTATTACTGATCTAGGTGGTACTCTAGAAGTTGATGAAAATGAAGTAACCAAGTATTTACCAGAGGGTTCTAATATTTCTACTTCTCCTCCAACATATGGTGGAAATGCACGTAACTCAGGTAATGATTATATCGCAATACGTTATGCAGATGTTTTGTTAATGCATGCAGAAGCTATTTTAGCAGGTGGAACAGAAACTACAAGTGGGTCTGCGATAGATTCATATATGGAAGTAAAAACGAGAGCAGGGTTTGACGCTGTTGCTGATCGTCCTGCATTACTTAGTAGAGATGCCTTACTTGTAGAAAGACGTGTAGAATTAGCATTTGAAAATCAACGTTGGTTTGATTTACTTCGTTTTGGCGTTGCCGATGACGTATTAGGTGCTCATGCTACCGAATTAGGCTATATCGAATATAGTTCTAGAGCCTTATTATTGCCAATTCCGGCAAGGGAAATAAATTTAAGTAAAGGCGTTTTAACACAAAACCCTGGATATTAATAAATAAAATAATTAAACAATGATAAATACAAAAAATATTTACCGTAAAATAACAATAATACTATTCAGTATAGCTACTGTTAGTTCTTTTGTTAGTTGTGTTGGTGATGACCTTTTCAGAGATTCGTTACCAGATACTGGATCTCAAGTGGATAATATTTTGCCATCGGCAGACTTTTCATACCGTCCTGATGCATTAGACTTTAAAACGATTATTTTTACCGATCTTTCATCAGAAACTACGTCATATCTTTGGGATTTTGGAGGAGGAGTAACATCTACAGATCGAGACCCAACGTATACGTTTTCGGCAGGAGATGGTACTTATCCAGTAACATTAACGGCTAGTGATAAGAATGGAGCATCTAACGCTAAAACAATAGATGTTTTAGTAGTTGATAAATTTGTGCCACTTCCAGTAACTATTCTAAATGGAGATTTTGATGACGGTCAAAATGATTGGAAGTACTCATCATTTACAGGAGGAACAACGAGTCCATATAACTCAAGTTCGGATGGTTCTTTTACAAATTATGACGGATCAGATAATGGAGCTAAGACAGCAGGTGCAAAATGGACCAAGTCTACGTCTGCAGGTGCTTACCTATCTTCTAATACGAGATATGCTTACCAAGCCATTGTGGTATCGCCCACAACAGCAGATCGTACAGTGAAATATATCTTAGAATATGAATATGCTATTAAGACTCCAGCAGAACAAGGTGGTGTCGCTCCAGGAGGTAATAGAATTATTTCAGAAGTTTTAGGTGCTCATTTTGATGATGGTGCTGATGGGGTAGCAAGTACTCCTATTTCACAATTTATTGCAAATGAAGTTAAAGGAAAAACTGTACATACATTAGTTGAACAAGAATTTACTACCAATGCTAGTGGTGAAGTAGCTATAGTTTTTTATGCAGTGACAGATGTTGATGTATATATAGACAATGTTAAAGTTTATGCTGCAAACTAATTTTGGTAGAAATTAATAAAATAAAATAAAAAATAAATAATTATGAATTTATTAAAAAAAGGCATTTTAGCCCTTCTAACGATTGGTCTTGTAACATCATGTGATGATGATACCTTAGATACAAACCCAACAGGTCTTTCTGAAATTACATTATCAAGTTTTGAAGCAACTCCAGGGCCAGATGAAAATGGTCTAGAAGATGGTACATTTATTACTGTACAGCCATTGGCTATTGGAGTTTCGTCTTACACAGTAGATTTTGGAGATGGTAGCACTCCTGTAACAATTGCGGAACCGGGAGGTACATCTGCTAAAGCATCTCATGATTACGCCAACGAAGTTGAAGAAGTTACTTATACAATAACAGTAACTGCAAAATCTGATGCGGGTCTGGCGGATGTCTCACTTACAGAAAATCTTACAGTGAGGCATACTGTTGTACCAACTATTAATACGGTACCGGCATCACCAAGTTTAAGAGATGCCAATGTATTTGCACTCTTCAGTAATGGTTTTGAGTATGATGGTGGCATTCTTGCTTGGGAACATGGAACAAGTGCTTCAGGTGGAACGCCGATATTAGTTACTGAAAATAATGATGTAGTTCAACTTTCTCGTTTAGGTGCTGAATCAGGAGTTTTATCAGTATCAACAATAGAAACAGCCAATGCTTTTATAGAAGGTGTTGCAGCAATGCGTATTCATTTCGATGTTCATTCTGATTTTGCAGAAGGTATTGATGTACTAAAAGTAACTTTGGTTAATGATGATGATTCTGAATCATATGAAATTGATGGTTTAGCGCTTACAGATGGAGATTGGACCAGTTTTGATTTTGATTTAGGAGCTGATTTCTCATCAGCAGTGGATGCAATTGATGAAGTTGTATTTGAACTAGGAACAGGAGGTACTGCAAATGATCATGCAACGATTTATGTTGATAACCTATACTTATATAAAGATCCTACGAATGTGATTATAAATGGTGATTTTGAGGGAAGTTTTGATTTTTGGAAGTTTGCAACTTTTACAGACGGAACTACAAATCCGTATGGTTCAAGTTCTGATGGTTCTGATTTGGATTATGATGGAAATGACACCGGAGGAAAAACAAGAGGTGCTAAATGGAGCTCGAGTCAATCTGGTGGAGACTTAAGAAGTTCTAACTCTAGATACGCATACCAAGAACTTCTTTTAGAACCTGAAACAGATTATATTTTACAATATCAGTATGCCATAAAGGATGATTCTGGTGATGATCCAATTGGTGGTAGAAGACTGGTAGGTTTAATAATGGATGGATACTATGTGGATGGTGCTGATGCCGTTGATGATTTAGCATCTGACAATATAGGATATCATGAAGGATTTATAGCAGAGGGGAAATTCTCGGATACAGATGGTGATGTTGGAACCTTTGTTGAAATACCATTTACTACCAACGAAGATGGTGAGGTTGCGATCATGTTTTATGCGGTTACAAATAAAGATGCTTTCATTGATAATGTGAAGGTTTTTGAAGACTAAACCATATTCAATTTTTGATCAAATGAAAAACATCCAAAAAGAATTATTAGCAGTGTTGTTAATAGTGTTTCTTTCTGCTAACGCTACTTCTCAAAATACGAAAAGTAGCGTTGCAGATTCGGATGTTAAAACTGAAAAAAAACAAAAAAAGAATAAAAAAAAGAAATATAAACTCCCAAACATAGACTTAAGTCATTGGAAAGTTACAGTTCCTGTAAATAAAGATAATGGTAAACCACTTGAGGTTAGTCCACCAGAAATTCAAAATTACGCAACCAATGAAGCCTTAAAACCTTATATGTATAATGACTCTACAAGAGGAGGAGCGTTGGTTTTTTATGCTTATCCAACAAATTCTACAACTACTAATACTAAGTATTCTCGGGCAGAATTGAGGGAGCAAATGGAACCTGGGAAGAATAATGTGAATTGGACATTTAAGCAAGGGGGTATTATGAAAGGTAAACTTGCCATGAAAGCAATTTCAAAAGATAAAAATGGCAAGTATCATAAAACTATTATTATGCAAATTCATGGTAGATTAACCAATGAGCAGCGTGATTTGATAGGTGCCAAAGATAATAATGCACCTCCAATGTTGAAGATCTATTGGCAAAATGGTAAAATACGGGTAAAGACCAAAATATTGAAAAGGGCAAACCTTTCTGGCAATACCTTGTTGCACGAAGAAGCTTGGGGTGATGACAAAGGTTTTACTTTTGAGCAAGAAGTAGGCTTTAATAAATTTACGCTTGAAGTGAAGGCATCTGACGGAAAATTAGTTGTAGTTCTCAACAATAGTGAATTTAAAGTGTACGAGAATGTTCATATGAAAAAGTGGGGTATTTTTGAAAACTATTTTAAAGCAGGTAATTATTTTCAAAGTAGAGATGAAGGATCTTTTGCTAAGGTTAATTATTATGAGTTAGAAGTAACGCATAATTAATATAATACAAAATGATTGTATTTATAATGTATAAAAAAAATTATTATTTGAGTTAGTAATTGTTTTGAATTTTACTGGCCTAATTTAAGGCCAGTAATCTTCAATAAAGTTCAATTAAATAATTAGGATTAAATTGTAAATATAAAAGCTTGATTATTATGTAATTTTCATATTTTTAACAAAAATCCAATTAGGTTAACCAGATACTACAATTAAAAGATTGACAATGAAATTAGAAGTTATTACAAAAAATGATAATCAGGAAATTCAAAATTCTATCATTTCTAAAATTAGGGATTTGATCAACTATAAGAATTTAGAACCCGGTGAAAAATTGCCTTCTGAAAGAATGTTGTCTGAAAAATTTGAAGTGAGCAGAAGTAATGTACGTGAAGCGATACAAAAACTCGAATTTTATGGTTTATTAAAGTCGATACCGCAAAGTGGGACATTTGTTGCCAATATAGGGGTAATAGCCATGAATGGAATGATCGATGATATTTTGAGATTGGAAGAGCCTGATTTTAAATCATTGGTAGAAACACGAATTTTATTAGAATTAAAGACTTGCAGATTAGCAGCACTAAGAAGGACTAATGATGATCTAAAACATATAAAAGAAGCGCTTGACGCATATGAAGCTAAAGTTTTAAAGGGTGAGGATGCCGTACAAGAGGATCTGTTATTTCATTTAGCAATTGCTGAAGCTAGCGATAATAGTTCTTTGAATACTTTTATGCTGATCATAACACCTGAGATCATTACCAATTTTAAGAAATATCATGTTTGTGATGAGAACCAGGCCTTTTTAGGGATTCAGGAACATAAAGAAATTTATAATGCCATAAAGGATCAAAAGCCTCAAAAGGCGAAACAAAAAATGAAAGACCATTTTAAGATCTTATATCAGTATTGCTATAGTGTTGAAGATAAAATAAATGGAAAAAATAGAGGATAAAACCGCACGCTTTTATCTTTATAGAATTTATTTCAAAGGAGAAACGGGTAGCATAATTTAATAATTACAAGAAACAATTGTTCATAACAATAAAATTGAAAATAACTTGTAATTTTTCTTAATAGAATCAACTAAATAAAAAACAAATGAAACTCAAAGGATTAAGATGGTGGATAATTGGATTAATAGCGCTGGCTACAGTAATTAATTACATCGACCGTTCGGCTTTGGCCATAATGTGGCCTGGTATTGCTGAAGAATTAGGACTGACGAAATCAGATTATGGGCTTATTCTAAATGTTTTTATGGTTGCGTATGCTTTGGGTCAATCTATTTCTGGTAAAATGTATGATAAAATTGGCACTAAAATGGGATATGTTGTTTCTATTTTTGTGTGGTCTTTGGCTTCTATTCTTCATGCGTTCTCAAGAGGTGTAATGTCAATTAGTATTTTTAGAGTATTACTAGGAGTGTCTGAAGCAGGTAACTGGCCGGGTGCAGTAAAAAGTAATGCAGAGTGGTTCCCAGTTAACGAACGTGCTATTGGTCAAGGTATTTTTAACGCTGGAGCCTCATTAGGTTCTGTAGTGGCACCACCCTTAATTGCTTTTTTATATATAGGGTTTGGTTGGAAGACAACTTTTATTATAATAGGTGCAACTGGAATGCTATGGATAATTCCATGGTTAATATTTAATAAGAAAAGACCAAAGTATCATCCCTGGATTACTGAGGAAGAAAAGGAGCATATTGTATCTGGTAGATATGAAAGTAGAAAAGAAGACCATGAAGGAAAAGAATTGAGCATTCGTGAAATTCTTTCGCATAAAGAATCTTGGGCTGTATTAATGTCACGTTTCTTTTTAGAACCTATCTGGTGGCTTTTTGTTGGTTGGATGCCACTTTATTTAGCAGATACCTATGGTTTTGATGTCAAGGAAATAGGAATGTTTGCATGGGTACCTTTTGTTGGTGCTGCTGCAGGTAGTCTTATTGGTGGTTTATTAACCGGTAAATGGATCAATAATGGCCTGTCTGTTGATGTTTCAAGAAAACGCACCATTTGGATTGGTGGATTATTAATGTTCCTTGGTTTGGTAACTACAATTCTATTTGCAGATACTCCAACAAAATTTGTTCTTATTGTAGCCATGGTTCTTTTTGGTTTTCAATTTGCAATATCAAATATTCAAACGATTCCAAGTGATTTATTTAGTGGAAAATCTGTTGGTACATTAGCAGGTTTAGGTGGAACTGTAGGAATCTTTTCTGTGATCATAATGAATTTCTTGATACCCGTCATAACGGAAACATCTTACACACCAGCATTTATTTTAATTGCAGTATTTGTTCCTCTTGGGGTATTTTCTGTATTTAAATTGGTGAAAAAAATTGGACCAGTAGAAAATAAGTAAATAATAAAATAATATAAAATTTAATAAAATGAGTAATTTAAAAGATAAAGTAGCTGTAATTACAGGAGCTACAGGTGGTATTGGTTTTGAAGTAGCAAAAAGACTAGGAAAAGACGGATACACAGTAATATTAAATGGTATCGAAGATGAGCAAGGAGCAAAGAGAGTTAAAGAACTTACTGCTGAGGGTATCACTGCTGAGTATTATGGTTTCGACGTTACAAAGGATGAAGCCGTGACTGAAAATATCACTAAAATTGGAGAAAAGTATGGTAAAATCGATGTACTTGTAAACAATGCAGGTGGATTAGGAGGTAGATCTCGTTTTGAAGAAATGACTACTGAATTTTACCGTTTTGTAATGGCATTAAACCTCGATTCTACATTTTTTGCATCAAGAGCGGCTATTCCATTTTTAAAGAAAAGTGATAACCCATCAATTATAAACTATACTTCTAATGCTGGCTGGAATGCAGGTGGACCAGGCGCTGGTATCTACGGAACATCTAAAGCAGGAGTTCATGCAATAACAAGAGCATTGGCAAAAGATCTTGCTGAGTACGGAATTAGAGTGAACGCTGTATCTCCCGGTACAATTGATACTGATTTTCACAAACAAATTAAATCTACTAAGCCAGAAGTATTCGCCTCTTGGGCAAATAATATTATGTTAGGAAGATTAGGACAGCCAGAAGAGGTAGCTGGTGTTGTTTCTTTCTTAGCTAGTAAAGATGCTGCATTTATTACAGCAGAAACTATCCAAATTGGTGGTGGTCAAGCTTTAGGAATATAAACAGAGCTTTAAATTAAACACAATGAGTAAAGTAGTCACATTTGGAGAGATTATGCTAAGATTAGCACCTTCAGGATTTTTAAGATTTTCTCAGGCTAGCAATTTTGATGTTGTTTATGGAGGTGGAGAATCGAATGTAGCGGTTTCTTTGGCAAACTACGGCGTACCTGTAGATTTTGTAACACGTTTACCTAATAACGATATAGGACAATGTGCTATGATGGAAATGCGTAAAAGAGGTGTTGGAGTTGATAAGATTGTTTATGGTGGAGACCGTTTAGGTATCTATTTTTTAGAAACTGGAGCAGTAAGTAGAGGTAGCAAAGTAGTGTATGATAGAGCTCATTCAGCTATATCTCAAATTGAATCAGGAATGATCAATTGGGATGCCGTTTTTAAGGATGTTGAATGGTTCCATTGGACTGGAATTACTCCTGCGATATCACAAGGTGCAGCAGATGTCTGTCTGGAAGCAGTAAAAGCTGCCAGTGCCAAAGGGATTACCATCTCAACTGATTTGAATTACCGTGCGAAATTATGGAATTTTTGTGATAATGCTCATAGAGAAGCTATCATGGCTGAATTAACTTCTTATTGCGATATCATATTAGGAAACGAGGAAGATGCAGAAATGCATTTTGGTATTAAACCAGAAGGTATTAGCGTGCAAACCGAAAGTCACAATGTAAAAGCTGAAGCTTTCTTGTCAGTTTGTGAGCAAATGATGGAGAAATTCCCAAGAGCTAATAAAGTAATTACTACTTTGAGAGGATCAATATCTGCTTCTCATAATACTTGGGCTGGCGTTCTATATGATGGTAAAAAAATGTATGAAACACGTCAATACCAAATAACAGATATAGTAGATAGAGTAGGTGGAGGAGATTCATTTATGGGAGGGTTGATCTATGGATTATTAAAATATCCTGAAGATGACCAGAATGCATTAGATTTTGCAGTTGCAGCCTCTTGTTTAAAACATACTATTAAAGGTGATGCCAATTTAGTAACCGTAGATGAAGTTGAAAAATTAATGGGTGGTGACGCTTCGGGAAGAGTTGCAAGATAAATTCATAAATATAAATTAATGGCACAATATTCAAGAATAGAAGTAGCAACAGTGATGAAGGAAACAGGTTTGGTACCATTGTTTTATCATCAGGATATCGAAGTTGGTAAAAAAGTATTAAAAGCTTGTTATGATGGTGGAGCCCGTTTAATGGAGTTTACAGCTAGAGGTGATTTTGCTCATGAAGTTTTTGGAGAGCTTAATAAATATGCAATTGCTAAATTACCTGGAATGATCTTGGGAGTTGGTTCTGTAACAGATGCCGCAGCTGCCTCAAGATTTATGGGATTGGGAGCTAATTTTATAGTAACACCTGTTTTAAGAGAAGATATCGCCATTGTTTGTAATAGACGTAAAGTATTGTGGTCTCCCGGATGCGGATCTTTGACGGAAATTTCGAAAGCTGAGGAATTGGGTTGTGAGATCGTTAAGTTATTTCCCGGAGGAATTTATGGTCCCGGATTTATCAAAGCAATTAAAGGTCCACAACCATGGACTAGTATCATGCCAACAGGCGGGGTTTCTCCCACCAGAGATAGCCTGGAAAGTTGGTTTAATGCAGGGGTTACTTGTGTAGGTATGGGATCTAAATTGATCAAAAAAGATTCTAAGGGGAATTTTGATTATAAAACGATAGAAGAACTTACAAAAATGTCAATTCAATTCATTCAAAAATTAAAAGGAAAATAGTTTAGAAAGATAACTTTCAGACAGTTGAATTTTTAAATTCAAAAGAGGGCATTTAACTGATAAAAAAAATATTATGGAAGAATCAGCAACTAATAAATCCTTCTTTAAAAAGATCATTGCCCTTATTTTAGGATTTGGACCAGGCATTTTTGCTATTGGTTATACCATCGGTACCGGTAGTGTTACTTCAATGATCGTTGCTGGTAGTACCTATGGTATGCAATTGTTATGGGTACTCTTGATAAGCTGTGTATTCTCTGGCTTATTAATGTTTACTTATGGTAATTATGCACTTATTTCGGGCGAAACAGCCCTATATGGATTTAAGAAACACATTAGAGGAGGTAAGATCATTGCGATCTTAATTATCATTGGTATTTCATTTGGTCAATGGAATTCACTGATGGGAATATTGGGTATTTCTGCAAGTATTATTTATGAAATATTTTTGATCTATATTCCGCAATTAGCAGGATTGAAGTATGAATCGATTCTAATTATTGCAATAGTAGTAATTGGAATTATGTATGGCCTCTTACTTGTAGGTAAATACACCTTTTTTGAAAAAATATTGGTCATTTTTGTAACAATAATGGGACTTTCATTTTTGGTATCATTATTTTTAGTTTATCCTCTTCCAATTGAGGTAGCAAAAGGTCTTATTCCTTCTATTCCGAAGGTAGAAGGTGGAAAAATGTTGGTAGCAGCATTTGTAGGTACAACGATGGCGGCGGCAACCTTTCTTTCCAGACCGCTGTTCGTGCAAGGAAAAGGCTGGACCATTAAAAATTTGGTTCAACAAAAAAAAGATGCAATTACAGCAGCAATTTTAGTATTTATTATCAGTGGGTCTGTAATGGCTGTAGCTAGTGGCGCACTATTTCATCAAGGAAAACCGGTAGTAGAAGTATTGGATATGGTAAATACGTTAGAACCCGTTGCCGGTAAATTTGCATTAACGCTATTCTTTTTTGGAACCTTAAGTGCTGGCTTATCATCTATATTTCCTTGTTTGTTAATTGCTCCAATATTAGTGGCAGATTATCAGTCTGGAAAGTTAGACACCAGCTCGAGGCAGTTTAGGATAATAACCGCAATTGCATGTTTATTCGCGTTGATAGTCCCTGTATTCGGAGCAAATCCAATAGAAATGCAAATTTTATCACAGGTTTTCAACGTGTTTGTTTTACCTGTTGTAATTATTGGCATTATGCTGTTAATTAATAATAAAAAGATCATGAAAGGGTACAAGACAAGTTTTTGGGTAAATATTGGTTTGGGTGCAGCATTCTTTTTTTCGTGTGTAATTTCCTATAATGGAGTACTGGCATTGCAGGGATATTTTTAAACAATTTAAACATCAAGGCTTTATAAATCTCAGCGATATTCGGTGTCTATATAATATCATTAATATTCGATTGACTTCATAGCAAATTTTTTTTTATTGAATCTTTAGAAATTCTTTAGAATCTCTTCAGAAACTCTTTAGAATTTAGTTTTACGTTTACTTCTTTAATGAAAAAAGAATAGTACCATAAATTGCAAATTATGAAAAATATAGCCTTAACTATTGTATTAAGTTTTGTAGGAATAATTGCATTTTCTCAAAATAACAAAAATTTTGAACAGGTAAAATATGTAACTACAGCTCCGGATGGATCTGTTTCCATGACAATTATAGATGATTACGATGAAGGTATCATGAAATTACAGTCAGCAGATTCATTTTACAAATATCAAATTTTAGATACAAGAACTTCAGAAATAATTTATGCATCAATAAATAAGGGTAAGGAGTGTCATATTGATAAGTCAAAACTTATTGCTGGTACCTATAATTTACGTTTATATACGTCAAATTTTATTATTACCTCTAAAATTACCATTTCTGCATTTCGTAAGTTTAATACTGCAGTTAAAGAGGCTAATATGGCAATGA